>Ga0310786_10002317_pt1 | contig 29319 bp, 22 predicted proteins | sample AusTroGonzalo_MG_FD_203881 | JGI IMG/M metagenome (GOLD analysis project Ga0310786, IMG submission 203881) | Bovine rumen microbial communities from tropical cattle in Woodstock, Queensland, Australia - Gonzalo_03 (v2) (version 2) | ecosystem: Host-associated > Mammals > Digestive system >...
GCGGAGGGGACGAGATTCGAACTCGTGGTACAGAATAACCCGTACGGCAGTTTAGCAAACTGCTGGTTTCAGCCACTCACCCACCCCTCCGGGCTTAAAGCGTTGAAACTCCGTCACACGGACGGGAATGCAAAGATACGATAATTTTCTGAGTTAACAAGTCTGTGGATAAAAAAATGCAGTCGGGGCTCCCACCTGGACTGCATTTTTTGGTTAAACCGAAATAACGATAACCTAATAACCAACTTTTCCTTAGTCAATGCAAAGTAACAAGGAATCACGTCTCGATTTCCGACATTTTGCGTTTTTATTTACGCATTTTGCGCAAATTTTAGCAAATTTAAGCAGATTTGAGCTGATTATAGGATATTGATATTGCGCCACTTGTCTCCGGGATGGCTCCGAACCAGCACCTCGCCCTTGTTGCGGGCGGTGGTCCAGCCGCCATTTACATTGCTCAGAAATACCACCTTGATATGGTGGATTCCTTCCCCGAGCACCAGGGAACCGTCGTGACGGAAGTTTTTCTTAATCTCTCCGCGATTATCCACCACCAGGCGGCCGTCAACCCACACTTCGTCGTAGAGGGAACTGAAATACCAGGTGCCGGTGGAGTCTACCTTGAAATAGCCCTCGGCCTCGGCGGCGAAGAACTGGGGGTCCAGCATATTGCCGTCGAAGGGATAGAGCTTCGGGATCCTACGGATGTCATGGAGTTCGCGCTCGCACCACTGGGCATTGAGCGGAATGTCGTGCGGGATGATGAAGGCGCCGGGCGTGGTGCGGCAGGTCAGGGTGCCGCTGAGCGGGGCGTCCGGCGGAAGGAGCGCCTCAATCGGCTCCATCTTCTCCAGGGAAATCACGCGCTCGGCGCTGAGCTTCCCGTAGCTGGAAAGGGAGGCGATGCGCAGCATGCCGCTCTTTTTCACCGTGATGGGGCCTTCATAGCGGGCCGATGTTGCCGTGGGCTTGCTCCCGTCCAGGGTATAAACCATCGCCATGGGGCGGGAGGTTGTGAACGTGAGGACGGTGGAGTCGCGGAAGGCAATCTGGCTGATGGAGCCGCCGGGCTGCTCGGGCAGGGGCATATGATAGGCCACGCCGATGGCATCGAGCCGCTGGCAGGCAGCGTCCAGGCGCTCGCAGAAATCCGGGAAGTTCTTCTTCTCCAGCGGGGTCCACGCGGTCTCGGCCACGGCGAACATCTTGGGGAAGGTGAGGTAATCCCGCATGTAGTCGGTGTAAAGGTACTCACCCCAGAGGTTACCCTGTACGCCCAGAATGTGCTTAGCTTCTTCGGCCGTCAGTTCGGCCGGGACGGGGTTGTAGTCGTAGGGAACCTGGAGGATGGAATGGTGGGCGTAACCCTCCGGTTCGGCCTTGGGGTCTCCCTGATAATGGTTCAGGTAGAGGCCGCCGCTGCCGGGGGTCATCACCACGTCGTGGCCTTCACGGGCTGCCTGGATACCGCCTTTTTCCCCGCGCCAGCTCATGACGGTAGCGTTCGGGGACAGGCCGCCTTCCAGGATTTCATCCCAGCCCACGAGGCTCTTGCCATACTTGGCCAGGATGCCCTCCATGCGCTTGACGGCGTAGCTCTGCAGCTTTTCCTCGGCGGTGCTGTGGTCATCGGCCTTCAATCCTTCAGCCGCGATGCGCGCCTGGCAGGCAGGGCACTTTTCCCAGCGCACCTTCTTGCACTCGTCGCCGCCGATGTGGATGTACTTGCCCGGGAAGAGCGGGGCTACCTCGGCAATCACGTCCTCCAGGAACTGGAAGGTGAATTCACTGCCGGGGCAAAGCACCAGGTCCGGGGAACCCCAGGTGTAGAAGTTGTCCACCTTGATTTTGGTGCAGGAGAGTTCCGGATAGGAGCGCACGGCGGCCATGCTGTGGCCGGGCATCTCGATTTCCGGGACCACGGTGATGAAGCGCTCGGCGGCGTAGGCCACCACTTCCTTGATCTGCTCCTGGGTGTAGTATCCCTCGGTGACGGAACCGTCGAATTCCGTGCGCACGGCGCCCACCTCGGTGAGACGGGGATATTTCTTGATTTCCACGCGCCAGCCCTGGTCGTCGGTGAGGTGCCAGTGCAGCACGTTAATCTTGTACTGGGAAAGGATGTCAATGTGCTGCTTGATCTGCTCCACGCTCATGAAGTGACGGGAACAGTCGATCATGAGGCCGCGCCAGCGGAAGCGGGGGTAGTCCTTGATCTTCACGCAGGGAATCTTGCCGTCCTGCTGGAGCTGGTTCAGCGTCTGCCGGGCGTAGAAGAGGCCGGCCTCGGTGGAGGCGACCGCCTTCACGCGTGCACGCGTTACCTCCAAAGTATAACCTTCGTCCGGAAGGCCGCACTTCGGGTCCAGCTTGAAACTGATTTTGTTCTGGCTCTTTTCAGTAACCACAAAAAAAGCATTTTCCTGCACCTGCATTTCGGCAGGGGCAGGAATCAGCTGCGGAACGATAGCCAGTAAAAAGGCAAGGAGTTTTATCATTTCATCAGGTTTTTGACAATCTGGCCAATCTCGCTGTTGTCGTGCACGCCGGCAAAGAGCTCGGCGCCCGGGCCGTAGGCGAAGACGGGAACGAAGATGCCGTCATGGCCGCTGGTGGAGAATTTCACCTTTACCTCGCGGTCCTCGATGCTGCCCTTCAGCAGGGAGAGGCCGCCGGTGTTGTGGTCGGCGGTAACAACCACCAGGGTCTGGCCGTCTTTTTCGGCCCACTTCAGGACCTCGCCGATGACACGGTCGAAGTCGAAGAGTTCCTCGCACATGTAGCCCACCTTGTTGCGGTGGCACCAATCGTCTACCTGGGAACCTTCCACCATGAGGAAGAAACCTTTCTTGTTATCCAGCATCTGGAGGGCCTTCAGGGTGCTTTCCATGAGCACGGGACCGCGGTCCAGGTAGGGTTTGAGGTCGTATTCGTCGTACAGGCCCAGGAACTTGTCGCCCTCGGCGCCGGCGATGTCTTCCACCTTATCTACATAGGTGTAGCCCTTGGCCTTCATTTCCTCGATGAGGTTGCGGCCGTCGGAGCGCTGGTCCCAGAAGTGGGTGCCGCCGCCGGAGATGAAGTCCACGTTGGCGTCGATGTACTGGGCGGCCAGGCCTTCCTCGTCCTTACGGGACGGGCCGTGGACGCAGAAGTCGGCCGGGGTGGCGTCGTTGATGCGGCAGGTGACGGTGACGCCCGTCTTCATGCCCTTCACGCGCTTGGCCCACTGGAGGTTGGATTCCACGGGCTCGCCGTCGGGATCGAGGCCGATGTAACCGTACTTGGTCTTGACACCGCCCGCAAGGGCTGCACCGCCGGCGCAGGAGTCGGTGACCAGGCGGTCGGTGGCGTTGGTCTTGGAATAACCGGCCACGGGCATCTGCAGCACATTGAGCTGGCCGCCATTGGCGACATAACCCACAGACCACTGGTTCAGGCCGGTGCCGTCACCGATCATGAAGATGACGTTCTTCACCTTCTTGCCCTTGGGCTGCTTCACGGTAACCGTCTCGTAGGGCGTCTCCACCTTGTACTTGTCGTCCTCGGAGAAGGAGTAAGTAGCATACTTGGAGCGGTCCCGGTCCAGCGACTCGGGGGTCTGGGCGTAGGCCTGGAAGGCGCACAGCGCCAGGGCAATGTAGAGGATCTTTTTCATTATTCAGTCATTTTCGAATTCCAACCGGAGAAGGAGATTTCAGCCTCGCTGCAGCCCTTCGGCAGGGCGCAGTGCACGGTGCGGCTTTCGCCGGGCAGGACCGTGAAGAAGTTGTCGGACCAGAAGGTGCCGGGGATGAGATTCCCCTGGGCGTCCTTAGCCTTCAGGATATTCTGGTAGGCAATGACGCCGGTCTTGTTCACAAGCGTCACATCGTAACCGCTTTCCACAGCCTTCACCTGCATCTGCAGGGCAATCTTCGGAAGCTCGGAAACAAAACGCATGTCGCAGTAGCCGTCGATGGGAATACCCCACCAGTCGGCCTTATGCCAGACGTAGCTGTTCAGCTCGGCGGGAATGCAGTAGAAGTTGGTGGCGCTGTAGTCCTTTCCGCAGATGTCCAGGGCCAGGAAGCAGGCACCCTCCACGGGCGCACCCACCTTGCGGGGGTCGCAGGGACGGGAAACCACCTTCTCCGTTTCGTCGCGAAGGAGCTTGCCCTGCTTGTCGTACACACGCAGACGCACCTCGTAGGAAGCCTCCGGCGTGGCGTCGTTCACCACGTACACGCACTTGTCGCCATAATTGTACACAGCCTGGACGGGAGCGTTGGCGGCCTTCACACCGTAGTAGCCGGCGGTAGGAATGCCATACCAGTCGTAGAGCTGCCAGTACAGGGAGGGCCAGGCGCTGTTGAGCATCCACTGCACAATGCCGGTAGCCTCCGGCACATTGGCGCGGAAAGCTTCGTACATGGAGCGGGTGGCGTCGTAGTCCATGGCGTGGGCCTTGCGCATGAAGTCGTCCAGTCCTTCGGCCTGGCCGTAAGTGTTCTTCATGGCGTTCTCCAGGAAGGAGGTATTGTTCATCACGGAAGAGGAAGCGGTGCAGTGGTAAGCCCAGTTGGGGCCGATGGGCCAGAGGTCCTTTGCGCCCACCATGCGCTGCACAGACTCCAGCTGAGGGATCTGCAGGCCGGGGCCGGTCTCGGTGTTAAAGCCAAAGTGACCGCCGCTGCGGTTGTCGATCCACCAGTAATCGGGGCCGACATACTCGTAGGGACCCTCCATCTTCATGCCCGACGGGCCGTCCAGGGAGCGGAGTCCCTTGGCCGAGCAGACATAGGGCCGATAATCCAGTTCCCTGTAGATAGCCAGGTACTGCTTCTCCAGACCGGGGTTGGGGATGCGGTCGCTGCCGGTGAGCCAGCCGATGACGGAGACGTGGTTACGCAGCCACATTACCTGGTCGTGGAAGTAGCGCACGGCGAGGGCCTCGGACTTAGGGTCGTTGATGCAGCCGTAGCCCTTGGTCTCCGGGAGACCGCAGTAGCTTTCCCACTCCCACTGGCAGCTGAAGCCCACGAGGGCCATCAGCCCCATCTCGTCGCAGAGGTCGTAGATGGTGTGGTCCTTGCCCCAGATATTCTCGAAGCGGATGCTGTTCAGGCCCATATCGGCCACCAGCTTCACCTGGGCCTTGAGGCTCTCGGGGGTATCCTGCATGAAGATATCGTCGGTCCAGCCTGCGCTCTTGACGAGCACCTTCTTGCCGTTCAGGATGAACTGGCGGTGGCCGTAGGGGGTGATTTCGCTTTCGATGCTGCGAAGGCCGAAGGTGGCGCTATTGCAGTGGGAAACCTTCTTGCCTTTGAAGAAGGAGACATTCAGGTGATAGAGTTCGGGCTTACCCATTTCGGCCGTCCACCAGATGCGGGGGTTCTCCACATTCTCGGTGACGGTGACACGCTTGGTTTCTCCGGCAGCAAGCTGGGCAGGCACAGAGAACTTGCCGCCTTCGTAGGCTCCCTCAACGGTACCGCTCACGGCCTTGTTGCTGCGGTTCACAAGGGTAATCTGGGCTTCAAAACCGGCCTTGGACAGGTCCGCCGGGTTCACCAGGGGCTTTACGAACACATCCTGCACCTGCACATCCGGGGTGGAGATGAGGGTGACAGGGCGGATAATACCCATGCTCTCGTCTACGGGACGGGGGTTCCAGTCCACGTAGCCGGCATTGAGGTCCCCGCTCTGGGCACGGCGAAGGGTTACCTTCAGCGTGTTCTTGCCCTTGGCGATGGCGGTGATATCGAACTCGCGCACGATGTAGGGGCCGTAGGTAGTGTCGGCCGATGCGATGCGCTTGCCGTTTACGTCGATATCGGCATAATAGTTCAAACCTTCAAAACGCAGCACGTGGCGCTGGCCCTGCTTGGCGGCGAACTGCGTGGTGAACACCCAGGCGTCGTCGAAAAGGGTTTTGTCGATGGCTTTATAGTTGGCTTCGTTCAGCACGTCGGTGCCGAAAACGCCAGCCTCATTGAGGGCTCCGGCCACGGTGCAGGGCACGTTGGCCTTGTAAACAGTCTTCTGTCCTTCCCGCTGGAGGGTCCACTGCGTGAGGGGACCGGCCAGGGCGGAAACACTCGTCAACATCACAAGGGATAATAAGGCAAGTTTCTTCATGGGTCAGTTATGCTAATGAGGCCGCGCCCACCAAAGCGGTGTCTTCGTCGGGCATGGCGATGATTTTCAATTCATCCAGGGCGCTCGTATAAGGGTAATTGCAGCGAAGCGCTTCCCACATGGCGTCCGAAAAATGCGGGAAGGCATGGGCGATACCACCGCCCAGCACAATGCAGTCTGCGTCGTAGGCATACATCACCACGGAGAGGAACTTACCCAGGTGGGCGCCGAAGTCGCGGTAATGGGCCAGGGCGGTTTCATCTCCCTTGGCGGCCGCCTGGGAGAGGGCTTTGGGATCCAGACCGCGGGCGGTGAAATACTTCTTGGAGCAGAAGGACTCATAGTCAGCTCCCTCGTACGGGATGGCGCCAATCTCTCCGCTGCCGCAGTGGGTGCCGGAGAAGAGCTTTCCGTCAATGACGATACCCACGCCGGTGCCGGTACCCAGGGTAACCGTTACCACGGTGGCGAGATGGTGGCCCACCTTCACCGCTGCGCCCAGGGCGTAGCAGTTGGCGTCGTTGTTAACGAAGACCGGGATGTCGAAGCGTGCTTCCAGGGTATCCTTCAGGGGCACCACATCCCAGGAGGGAATGTTGGCTGCGTTGTACACGATGCCTTTCACGGGATCCGTCAGGGAAGGAACGCCAATGCCGATTTTACTTACACCGGGAATGAGGAACGCCTCAATCTGGTCTCCCAGATAAATTAAGGTGTCTTCCAGGGTCGCTGTTTTGGGGAAAGACGGAATCTGTGCTTTCTTCACTACCTGAGAGCCATCAATGAGGCCCAGGTTGATAGTGGTTCCGCCGATATCAATACCTAGTGTCATCAGATAGAAGGGTTAGTGACGCAAATATAGATGACACGGGACGGCAAAAAGAGGGAATTTGCGTATACTTTATCGCGTTTTACGCAAATTCCTTTTTCTGTAGACAGAGGGGGTACAACCTTTTAGCTCCTTGAAGCGACGGGACATGGATTTCGGGTCCGGTTCGTCCATGCGGGCGGCGAGGTTGCCGATGGAATCCTGCGTATCCAGCAGCAGACGGGCAAAATAGTCGATGCGCTGCTCGGATATATACTGGTAGATGCTCTTGCCGGTAGCATTGAAGAAGCGCTGCTCCAGCAGGCGCCGGGACATGGCCACCTGCTCCAGGACATCGCTCACCTGAATCTTGTGCTCCAGGTTGGAATGGATAAAGGTAAGGGCCTGGTGCACCTGGATATCCTTGGTGGTAATGAGGTTGGAGGACTCACGCGTCACGATGTGCAGGGGCTGCAGCACAATATTGTCTCCCAGGTAGGAAGGGTCTTTCAGCATCTGCGTAGCCATGGCGGCGGCTTCGTAACCGCCCCGCTCGATATCCACGTCGATGGAGGTGATGGGCGGGTTGGCCATGTTGCAGAGGATTTCGTCGTTATCCACGCCGATGATGGCGGTGTCGTAGGGAATGCGCAGACCCAGGGCCTTGCAGGATTCTTCCAGGAGGACGGCCTGGTTGTCGTCGCAGGCGAAGATACCCACGGGCTTGGGCAGCGAGGCCAGCCAGTCCTGCAGCAGATCCTGCTGATAGTACCAGAGGTTGGACACGCGCTCGCGGTCGAAGATGTGGATGTGCTCTCCATAACCGGCGTCTTCCAGGTATTCGCGGAAACCATCCCGGCGGCCGTCACTCCAGCACATGCCGTTGTTGCCGAAGAAGGCAAACTCACGGAAGCCGCGCGCGATGAAACGCTCGGCGGCCATGGCGCCCATCTGCTTGTAGTCGGCCGTGATGTTGGGGACGTTGGGGAAGAGGGAGATGTAGTCCTGCGCCAGCACGATGATGCCCTTCTTGCGGAAGAGTTCGAGGTTATCCTCGGGGTCGAACTGGCCGATGACTACATCGGCCCGCCAATCCTCCGCGAAGCGGACGACATGCTTCAGACTGGTCTCGCGCTTGAAGGAGGGAGGCATGCGGCACACTTCCCATCTTTCTCCCGTCTCTCGGGAGTAGCGCAAAATACCGCGGAGCAGTCTGTAGGCAAACTGCTCCGTGAAGTCGGTCATAAAGAGAAGTCTCATTTGAATTGAGCGTTCAGATAGGCCTTCACATCTTCCCACTTATAATAAGGGAAGCCTTCAAGTCCAATGATGGGGGTTTCCCGCTCATTGAGGAGGGGTTTCACCAGGACGTTTCCTTTCTTGTCCTTGTAGAAAATGAGCTGTACGTTGCCGGCGAAGGGCGTGTAGCGCCAGCCGGGCCAGTCCTTGCAGGTTTCCTGGTCCAGACGCTCGGCCACACCCTTGAGGCCCAGGCGGGAGGAAAGGGCCAGCAGCTGGTAGTCGTGGCCGAAGCGGAGGTCGGCTGCGTATTCGCCGGTGGCGATGGCGGCATCGGCCTTCTCTATAATGTCATGCATGAGAGGGTCCAGCACCTTCATGCGCTCGTCGCCGAACTCGATGGAGTTACACTGACGCAGGTAGAAGCTCATGGCGAGGCTCTGCTGGTAGGCGTACAGTTCGTCCCAGGAGAAGAGGCGGAACAGGCGGTCGTCCAGTTCGAAGGCGGCGCAGCCCACGGCCATGTTGAAGGTCTGCTGCATGAGCGAAACCGGGTTGCCGGTGAGCGGACGGGCGGCGGCAGGGTCGGTGAAGATGCGCTGGAGGAAAGCGGCGGTGTCCGGCATGTTCTCCAGGGCCTGACGGGCCTGGATTTTCTTCACGGAATCCCGTGCGGCACGGTTGGAGTCCGTGCTGAGGATCTTCATCAGTTCCTCGCCGGTATCCCAGTGGATATCCAGTCCTTTCTCCTGCTCCATGAGCTCGCCGGTAAAGGCGGCCATGCTCACAATCACACGCTGGACGGTGCTGGAGCGGGCGGTAATCTTCTTGCTTCCGTTATGGAAAACGGGCTTGTAGTTCTGGTACATGCGCCGGGCAATCTGGCGGTGCTCCTGCGTACCCAGATAGGTGAGGCGGCCGTCCATGTTGTCGTGCAGACGGATGAGCTCGTCGATCTGCTCCATGGCAGCCTTGCCCTCTGCGGTGAGGAGACCGGCGTCGAAGGCGCGGTGGTACCTGGCGGAAATATCGGCGTACGGCTTCCCGCCCCAGTTGGAGCGGGAGCCGTGACGGCCGTAGTGGCTGATGTAAAAAGGCTTATACCCCTTGGGAGCAGGTGTCTGCGGGCCGGGGATGTACTCGTAGGGATCCATGTTCATGCCGGCGCGGAAAATGTTTTCCTGGATGTCGGCCATCAGGGATTCACGGGCTGTCTGAGCGGACAGGGCCAGCGGCAGCAGCACCAGAAGAAGGGTGTACAGTCTTTTCATCGATTATTCTTGATTCTTGGGTTTGACAGCAATCCACAGGCCGATGATGGTGAAGACCGCATTCATCAGCAGGAGTTCGTAGCTGAAGTGATAACCGTTGAACCACTTCACGGAGTTCAGGTCCAGAATGAGGCAGAGGATGGGGGCCGCGATGGCAATCACGGGCACCCAACCGTCACGCACCTTGCGCTTCCAGATGAGGCCGAAGGCGAACAGGCCCAGGATGGGGCCGTAGGTGTAGCTGGCCAGACGGTACACGGCGTCGATAACGCTGGTGGAGTTGAGTGCGTGGAAGACCACGATGGTGATGGCCATCAGGACGGCCATGCCGGTGTGGATCCAGGTGCGCTTTTCGTCCTTACCGCCGAGGATGTCGATGGTGAAGGAGGTGGTGAGGGCCGTGAGGGCACTGCCGCCGGCGGGGAAGCCGGCCATAACAAGGCCGATGAGGAAGAGGACGCCCACCACAACGGGCAGACCGCCGTTCCAGGCCACAGCCGGGAAGAGTTCGTCACCCTTGGCTACAGTGATACCGTGCAGGGCGGCGTACTGGTACATGGCCACACCCAGGAAGAGGAAGAGGGAGATGACCACAGCCTGGAGCATCACGGAAACGATGAGGTTCTTCTGGGAATCCTTCACGTTCTTGCAGGCCAGGGTGCGCTGCATCATGTCCTGGTCCAGACCGGTAGAAGCTACTACGGTGAACAGACCGCCCAGGAGCTGTTTCCAGAAGTACTGGGGCTCGTTCACGCTGTCAAAGTGGAAGACTTTCATCATGCCCGTATCCAGCTTGCCAACCTCGCGGCACACGAAGTAGAGGGTGAGGCCGACAGCCAGCAGCATGCACAGCACCTTCACGATATCCATCCCGATCACGGCCTTCACGCCGCCGCGCACGGTGTAGAGCCACACCAGGAGCACGGAAAGCAGGACGGTGATCCAGAACGGAACGCCCACCGGGCCCAGCAGCAGGAGCTGCAGCGTGGCGCACACCAGATACAGACGCGCGCTGGCGCCCAGGATCTTGGAGATGAAGAAGAACCACGCGCCGGTCTTATGGGAGGCGATGCCGAAACGTTTGTCCAGGTACTCGTACACGGACACGACGTTCAGTTTGAAATACAGGGGCGTGAGCACGAAGGCAATGACCAGGTAGCCCAGGAAGAATCCCATGACCATCTGCAGATAGCCGAACTGTGCAGTCTGTACCATACCCGGCACAGAAACGAAGGTGACACCCGAGAGGCAGGAGCCGATCATGGCGATGGCTACCTTCCACCAGGCGGTGGAGCGGGTTGCGTAAAAGTCTTTTTGCTTAGGCATTTTTTAAGTTGTCTTTATAAGCTCTGCCGATGGGGAGTTTTTCTTCTACACCCATCAGTTGCACCCCGGCGCTGGTACGATGCTCAATGCGCCAAAGGGGTACGATGTAGGAACGGTGAATGCGCACGAACTTCCCTTCCGGAAGCAGATCCATCACGCTCTTGAGCGCAATCTGGGATACCACATCCTTCCTGTGATCCAGGTGGAAGCAGGCGTAGTTGTTCCGTCCTTCGATGTATTGGATGGCCGAGAGCGGGAGATGCATCACCCGATAATCGGCCTTTACCTGGATTTCCTCGCCGGCGACATTTTCGGCCTCCTGACGTTTGATTTCCAGGGCTTCGCTCGCGTTGGCCTCGGCCTCCTCCTCTTCCTTCACGGCTGTGAGGGCGCGAAGGTTGGCGCTGTAGTAGCCCACGGGGATGGCATAGGCGTTGACGGCTATGAACATGATCCACATGGCCCGCACATGCAGGGGCAACTGCCCGATACGGGTGCTGGGATCGGAGGGAAAGTCTACCGGTGTAAAGCTCATCAGGAAGGTGACCACAATCATCAGGAAGAGAGCGCCCACCACGGTGAATTTACTTCCCTTTCCCCCTTGAAACAGCATGGGGCCAAGGACCTTTCGGCCCATGACCCACACACCGTATAACCAAAGGACGAATAGCAGGACAACGTTGGACTGCCATGCCAGCCATTCTCCGGTTGGGAAAAGGAACATCATCCCCGGCAGCACAATGGCGCAGAAGATGATGTCCAGTATAACTTCAGCCTTCACGGTTTAGAACTCGTAACCAGCGAACTCGATGTCGTTAACGGCACGCTCCTTCAGGGAAGCGTTCTTGAAGGCCTTCTCGAGGTTGGTCTTCACATCGGCAGCCTTACCCTGACGGGCGGCGACGATGGCTTTCAGGTACCAGACCTTGGGATCGCCGCAGTGAGCGGTCTTGATGGCCTTGTCCAGCTGGTCGGTGAGGATGAGAGCAAGCACGCTGTTGTGGCAGCAACCCTTAGGCTGCTCCAGCACCTTGGCGGCCTCTTCGTACTGACCGGTGAGGATGAGCACGGTGCCGAGGTTGGCCTGAGCCTCTTCGGTGCCGGCCTGACGGAAGCAAGCTTCGGCGGTCTTGAAGTCGTCCTTGTGGAGAGCGAGCACACCCTTGGCGTTGATCACGTCACCGTCGACGGTCTTAACCTCGGCCAGACCGGCCTCGGCCTTGGCGTCCTTGCCCTGGTTCAGGTAGAGAACGGCGAGGTTGTACTGAGCGCGGTCGCTGGCGAAACGCTCGATGGCTTTCTTATAGATGCTTTCCTTCTGAGCCTCGTCCTTGATGACGGAAGCTACGCGGAGGAGGGCTTCTTCGTCCAGCACGGACTCGTTGTTGGCGAGCAGGGCGATGAGCTCTTCGTTGGTGTAGTTCTTATATTCGACGTTGGCGATGAGGCGGGCACGACGGAGTTCCGGGAGAACCTCACCCTTGAGGGCGGTGAACACCTGGGACATGTTGCGGATTTCGTTCTCACGCACGGCGGGATCGCTGTACATGGACAGAACGCGCAGGATGAGGTGCTTGTCCTCGATGTCGCTTTCGTTCACGAGCTGCTGGAAACCTTCCCAGTCCTCACCTACGCTGCGAACGGTAGGATCGACGGCTTCGTGACCCTTGGTAACCTTCTTCCAGGCCTTGCTGGCGCTGGCGGAACGGTTGTCGGAGAGCTTGTTGTTCAGCTTCTCGGCGCCTTCCGGGGAAGCGTAGGCGACGATTTCGGTGCTGGTGACGGTGGTGCGCTCATCGGCGGCGGCAGCATCCAGAGCGGCGAGGAATTCCTTCACGGACTTACCCTTGAGCTCGGTGTTGCGGACGTTGGCGCTGTTCACCAGATATTTGATCTGACCCTCGGTGGTGGAGGAGATCACGTCCTGATAGTTGTCCTTCTTGTAAGCGAGGGTACCGGCACGCTTGACGAGCATGTAGGTGGTGTTGGCACCATCGGCCACACGCTTGGCGGGGAGGTTGATGACCTTCTTGCCGGCGATCACTTTGCCGCGGAGCTCGAGGAAGCATTTCTCCATGCCTTCAACATAGTCGAAGTGCACTTTCTCGCTCACCTTCTGGCCACCCTTGGCAACTACCTTATAATTGTTCTTCACGTTTTCGCCCTGGTACTTGATGGGCTGCATGGCAGCCTCACCGCCCTGGTAAACGATCACGGGGGTCACTTCCAGAATCACATTGGGATTGAAGTAGTCCTTGGGGTAGGTAACGGTGACGGTAGCGTCGATGGTACCGTTCACTACTTCCAGAACAGCGGGATTGCATTCCGCCTTGACGTTTTCGGCCATCTTGGCCATCTTTTCAGGGGAGGCGCAAGCAACTGCGAAGAGAGCTGCAGCCAGGTAGATAAGTGTTTTTTTCATATTTTTTTGAATAGTTATTGTTTCACACCAGAGGCACAAATATACATATTTTTTAGTAAATTTGCACGGATATGGATCTACAAGCGTTAAAGAACAAATACGATATCATCGGCAACGATCCCGTGCTGAACGACGCCCTGGAGACAGCGGTGAAGTTCGCGCCCACAGGCCTAAGCGTTCTGATTCAAGGAGAAAGCGGCGTGGGTAAGGAGAACGTGGCCCGCATTATCCATCAGTTCAGCGCCCGCAAGCAGGGAAACTTTTTTGTAGTGAACTGCGGCGCCCTTCCGAAGGAATTGGTGAATTCCGAACTCTTCGGCCATGTCAAAGGCTCCTTCACCGGCGCGGTGGACAACCGCAAAGGGTACTTCGAAGAGGCCGATGGCGGCACGCTCTTCCTGGACGAAATTGCCGAACTGCCCCTGGAGTCCCAGGCGCTGCTGCTGCGCGTGCTGCAGAGCGGCGAGTACCGTAAGGTGGGTTCCAATAAGGTAGAACACACGGATGTCCGTGTGGTGGCTGCCACCAATGTCCACCTGTACGAGGCTGTCAAGCGCGGCAAGTTCCGCGAAGACCTCTATTTCCGCCTTTCCGCGGCACAGATCCGCATCCCTCCCCTGCGCGAACGCCAGGGAGATATCTACTTGCTGTTCAGAAAGTTTACGTCCGATTTCTCGGAGGTGAACGGCATGTGCAAGATCAGCCTGCGCCCGGATGCCATCCGTCTGCTGGAGCAGTACCGCTGGCCCGGTAACATCCGCCAGCTGCAGGGCTTCACGCAGAGCCTCACGGCCCAGCTGTCGGTGAAGGTCACCCCTACCCTGCAGCGCATCGAACTCAGCGCACAGGACCTGCAGCCCCTGATGCCCCGCGAACAGGGGGATCCGATCCCCGTGCTGTACGAAGGTCCCGCCGCAGGGGCATCGGCCCAACCCGCTTTCAGCGCCGACGAACGGCAGGCCATCTTCAAAGCCATCTTCGACCTCAAGCAGGAGGTGGACGGCCTGAAAGCCCGCATCGACCGTCGCGAACTGCCGGCACCGCCCGCCACCCACGCCGCCCCCGTCATGGACGAGGCCGAATGGCAGGGAGAGGAAGCGTTCAGCACGCACAGGCCCATCGTCCATGTAGAAACCCACGAAGAGCCGGAGGAGGAAGGCTCGCTGAGCGTCCGCCGCAACGAGGAGGACCTCATCCGCCAGGCCCTGGAGAAGTACCACGGCAACCGCAAGAAGGCAGCCGAGGAACTGGGCATGAGCGAGCGCACCCTCTACCGCAAACTTCCGCCCGAATACCGTAAGAAATGAAGCGTATCCTGAGCATACTGGCCCTTGCCGCCCTGACTGTGTCCTGTGGAATCTATTCTTTCACAGGTACTTCCATTCAGGCCGACGTGAATACCATCACCATTCCCTACGTGGAATACAAGGCGCTGCGCGTGAACCCGTCCTTGTCGGCCGACCTCACCGAGGCCCTGCAGGAGAAGTTCCGCAAGCTCACCCGCCTGGAGCAGGTAGACGTGGACGGAGACCTGGAGCTGGTGTGCGAGATCACCGGCTACGACGTGAAGGCTACGGCTGTGACGGCCGATGAACAGGCTGCCCAGAACCGTCTCACGGTAACTGTCAAGATTGAATTCACCAACCGCAAATATCCGGAAGACGATGTGAGCAACAAGTCGTTCAGCGCCTACGAGGACTTTGACTCCACCCTGTCGCTGGACGCCGTGGAGGGAACCCTCTGCGAGACCATCATCGAGAAACTGGTGGAAGACATCTTCAACGCAACCGTCGCCCAATGGTAAACCATATTGACATACACGCCCTGAACCTGGATGAACTCACCGGGGTGGTGAACCTGTACCCTTGGTACGCCGCCGCCCGCCTGGAGCTGTGCCGCCGCATGTTCGCCATGGGTGAGAATGCCTGGAGCGAGGAAGAATTCGCCGCGCAGGCCCTGTATGTGGCCGACAGAGGCAAGTTCTCGGACCTGGTGCGGGGCATCCGCCGCGTGGACTGCTCGGACAAAGACGCCGAAACGCTGCTGGCCGCTTATATGGAGCCCACCGTTACCGCCACCGAGGCGCCGGTGCATTCCGTGCGCGTGGTGGGCGGCGACTACTTCTCCCAGGCGCAGTACGACAAAGTGCGGGAAGGCTCGGACCACGTGTTCTCCCGTCTGGCCGGAAGACCGCAGGGGGAAGTGTCCGTGCAGGAAGAAGACACCACAGAGATTGCCGAGCGCTTCGCCACCGAGACGCTGGCGCAAATATTTGTAGAACAGGGCCGATACGAGGAGGCAAAACGCATTTATTCCCGTCTGATTTTGGATATTCCGGAAAAAAGTGCTTACTTTGCATCCCTTATTGACAAATTGTCCCACTTAGACTAATAAAAAAATAAACAATACATGAACGCAGCATTCACTACTCTGGTTGTTCTGATTATCATCGCAGCCATCCTCCTGATTGCAGTCGTCCTCCTGCAGAACGGTAAGGACGGCGGCCTCGCTACCAATTTCACCTCCGCCAACCAGACCCTGGGCGTGCGCCAGACGGCCACCATCCTGGAGAAAGCTACCTGGTACCTGGTAACCTTCATCCTGGTGCTGTCCATCATCACGGTCTTTGTTGCCCGCGGCGGCACCCAGCGTGGTTCCAACGAGGCCATCTCCAACGAAATCCTTAACCAGACCGAGCAGGTCGAGGAAGAAATGCCCGCCTTCCCTGTCTCCCAGGAGAACCCCGAGGCTGCCGAGTAATCAGCATCCCAATGAAAGCCAAAACGGCAACCTTTCCGGGTTGCCGTTTTTTTATGTTTACCAGCGCAGGGTGCGGGAGGAGTCGGGGTTGACGGTTATGGAGACGCGGAGGGTCTCGGGGGGAAGGAGGGCCTCAATGTTCTCCGGCCATTCCATGAGACAGAGGTCGCCGGAGTCCAGATAGTCGTAAAGGCCGATGTCCAGCGCCTCTTCCGGGCGCTCAATGCGATAGAAATCAAAGTGATAGATGGGCTGCCCCGCGCCGCCGCGATACTCGTTCACGATGGCGAAGGTGGGGGAGGAAATGGCGTCTTCCCGGACGCCGAGGGCTTTGCAAAGCGCGGTGGTGAAGGTGGTCTTACCGGCGCCCATAGGGGCATAGAAGGCCACCAGGGTGTTGTCCCCGATGGCTTCCAGGAACGCCTTGGCGGCCCGGTCCAGGTCCTCGAGACCCGCTATCTGGATTTCATGATTCATGCTGCAAAGATACTACATTTCCAGGATATTTCGTCTATCCAGGAAACGGTACAGCGCCGCCTCGGAGAGGTGTTGGGGCTGGATGACGGGGCTGCCGGCAAGGTCGGCGATGGTGCGGGCAATCTTGATGACCCGCGTGTAGGCGCGGGCGCTCAGGCCCAGCTTGTCGATGATGTTCTCCAGCAGGTCCTTGCAGGTGTCGTCCAGGGGGCAGAACTTTTCCATCTGCTTGCCGTTCATCTCGGCGTTGCAGAAGATGCCCGTCCCGGCGAAGCGCTCCCGCTGGATCTCCCGCGCTTTGAGGACACGCGCGGCGATGGCCTCCGAGGGCTCCGCCTTCTTGCCCCGCACCAGGGCCGACGTCTGCACAGGATGCACCCACAGCTGAATGTCGATGCGGTCCATGATCGGCCCGCTTAACTTGGAGAAGTAGGCGAGGCGCTGGCCCGGGGTGCAGGTGCAGCGGTCGGCTTCGCCGTAGTAGCCGCAGGGGCAGGGGTTCGAGGCCGCCACCAGCATGAACGACGCGGGGTACTCCACCTTCGCCTTGAGGCGCGAGATGGTGACCTTGCGATCCTCGAGCGGGCCGCGGAGGGCCTCCAGGGTGCTTTTCGGGGCCTCGCAGAATTCGTCCAGGAAGAGCACGCCGTTGGTGGCCAGGGAGACCTCGCCGGGGAGGATGTTGTCGCCGCTGCCCCCGCCCAGGAGGGCGGCTTTTGAGGCCGATATATGCGGCGCGCGGAAAGGCCGCGTGCGGATGAAGCCCAGCCCGCCGGACGAGCGTCCCGCCACGGAGTAGACCTTCGAGGTGATGGCGCTTTCCTCCAGGCTCATCGGCGGGAGGATGCCCGCGAGCGCCTTCGCGATGGAGCTCTTCCCGCTCCCCGGGGCGCCCACCAGCAGGACATTGTGCTGCCCCGCGCTGGCAATCTCCACGCCCCGCTTGGCCCCTTCCTGGCCGATGATATCGGCAAAATCCATATATGCGCGCTGCGGCCGGCGGGCGGCTTCCAGCGACTGGCGGTACAGCTCCGTATTCCAGATGAGCAGCTCCGACGGGTCCTCTTCCTGCTCCAGGACGCGCAGGACATCCTCCAGCGTGCGCACGCCGTAGATTTCCACGCCGCTGTAGTCCACCGCCTCCAGGGCCGACTCCTCCGGGAGGATGCAGCCGCGGAAGCCCATCCGCTGCGCCAGCTCCACCACCGGCAGCGTGCCGCTCACCGGGCGGATGCCCCCGTCCAGGCCCAGTTCGCCCATGATCAGGAACTTGTCCAGCCCCCGCAGGTTCCGCTGCGCGGAAGCGGCAATGATGCCCAGGGCGATGGGCAGGTCGTAGCCGCTCCCCTGCTTGTGCAGGTCGGCTGGGGCCAGGTTGATGACGATTTTCATGCCCGGGATGTGGAAGCCCTTCGCCTGCAGGGCCGTGACCGTGCGAAGGAGACTTTCCTTCACGGCTGCATCGGCCAGGCCCACCAGATGGATTCCCACTCCCAGGGTGATGTTTACCTCCACCGTCACCGGGACGGCGTCAATGCCCATGCACTTAGCACTGTGTATATATACCAACATAACTTATTCGAAATAAACGCCCGTGAAATAGCCGTTGAAGGAAAGAGGAAACTTCTTGTCATTCACGACGATGATATTGTCGTCTATGGACGTATCTCCCGTCAGGGCCATGGCCACAACGCCCTTCTTGTAGTGGATGGCGTGAGCCGTGTAGGGGGTGTACAACTCCATCGGGAGGGTGGTTACGCGGGTGGAATCCAGGTATACCTCGTGCACGCAGTCCTCGCTGTCGCAGTAGATGACGGCTTTTTCGCCGCGGTCCATGAATACGTCGGCGATGGTCCTGCAGTGCGCGATGCTGGCATGGAGCAGGAGCGTGTCGGCCCCGCGGATCCACATGTGGGAGATGGTTCTGTGGGACTCACTGTGCCTTCCCTTGATGCGGATTTCCCCGTCTACCAGTACCAGGCGCAGGTCAGTGGCGCCTTCCGGGAGTTCCAGTGCTTTCAGTTCGTCGTCCTTGAGAAAGCACATGCGGCCGTAGCGGTATTCCAGGCGGTAGACCGAGTTCCCGTGTACGCGGATATCGTACAGGCGGCTGTCGGCCATGGCGGGGATCATCTTCAGTGTTTCGGCCCCTTTCATCACGCGGTACTCCCACATTTCGGCCGTCTCCGTGCTCACCGGGATGGAGTAGCTGTAGCAGACGCCGCCGTCCGTGTCCCGGTACAGCGCGCCGCCCTCCCAGTCCGACGAGAAGTTGGCCGACAGCGCCACCCCCTTCTCCGAGGAGAAGACCTCCTGCCCGTTCACGCGGTAGCAGATGCCGCCGCCCGGGCGCTGACCCAGGGTGTGTACGGAGCCATCGGCCACCAGAAAGCCCACCATCCTTTCCTCTCCCTTAAAGGAGAACAGCGGGCTGCCGTCGCAGGTGATCCAGGTCTCAAAACCGTCCGTGGTGTTGGTCCACAGGTGCCCGTCCTGGAAGTGGGCGCTTTCGGGGTTCGGCTGCACGTATTTTTCCAGGGAATCTACCAGGACGCCGTTCTTATAAATCATCATCCGGGCCCCGAAGGTCCCGCCTTTCCGCCAGTTCACCGTGTCCGGGAAGACGATGGCGGTGGCGTAAACGTCCGGGAGGCCCCAGCGGGTGGAATCCGGCGCGGACGGGCGCACGCGAGGGTCGTCCGGGTCTACGCGACCGGTCTTGTCGAACAAAGGCTTTTTGCAGGAGCAGAGCAGTGCCAGCGGCAGCAGAAGAAGGAAAAGTTTTTTCATCGCACACAAATTTTTTCGAGGCGGAAAAGTCGGGAAAGGATTTTTGATTTCCTATATTCGGCTAAAAAAAAGGGTGGTTTTAGCCTCCTTTTTATATGTTTTGACCGATTTGTGCATTATCTTTGTGTCCATGATCTGCTATCCGAACGTCAAAATCAACCTGGGCCTGAACGTCCTTCGCAAGAGAACGGACGGTTTCCACGACCTGGAAACTCTCTTCCTTCCGTACACCGGCATCACCGACACGCTGGAAATCATCACCGGCGACGACTGGTCCCGTACCCTGGGCGCCCTCCGGGAGAAATACCGCAACCTGGCGCAGGCCGTGTCGGAAGACGGAAAGCTCATGATCACCATCGCCCGGGCCGAAGGCGTGGACTGGGACCCGCTGAAGGACCTCACCGCCAAGGCCTACGCCCTCTTAGGGGCCGACTATGACCTCCCCCCGATGAAAATCTTCCTGGAAAAGCGCGCGCCGGTGGGCGCGGGACTCGGCGGAGGCAGTGCCGATGCCGCCTTCGCCCTGCGGATGATTGCCGAACTGGGAGAGCTGAAACTGACGGACGAGAAGCTCGCCGCCTACGCCGCCCGCCTGGGCAGCGACTGCGCCTTCTTTATATATAATAGGCCGATGTTCGGCAGCGGCCGGGGCGAAATTCTCGAGCCCTACGAGCTGCCGCTGGAAGGCTATCGCATCGAAGTCTGTGTTCCCGAGGGTGTGGCCGTTTCTACGGCCGACGCCTACCGCGGCATTGTCCCCGCCCTTCCCGCCAAACCGCTGCGGGAAGTGCTGAAACAGGGCATTGAGACCTGGAAAGAGGAGCTGCACAACGACTTCGAGGCCACGGTCTTCTCCAAGTACCCTGCCCTGTCTACGGTGAAGGACCAGCTATATGAGCTTGGCGCCGTATATGCCGCCATGTCCGGCAGCGGCAGTGCTTTCTTCGGAATTTACAAGGCTTAGAGCGAGCGAAGAATCACCTCGAGATGGGTGTTGTAGTTGCTCTTGAGACGGGCGACTGCCTCGTGGAAGGACAGATTCTCGTCCCCGTTGATGATGTTTCCCCCGTTCTGGCTGCGGTCGTCGGCCGGGTTCCACATGGCAAAATTCAGTTTTGCGCTGCGCTCCAGCAGCTTCTCGCACGTATCCATATAGTCCGGAACGGTGCGAAGGCGGGGCAGCAGCTGCTCGAAGCGGGCCCGCAGCCGCGTGCGGAAGTTAGGGTCTTCCATGAGCCGTGCATACCAGATGGCCTTCCCGTTCACCAGGCCTTTGTCGCCGCCGGAAGTATAAAAGGACAGTACCCCCCAGTCGAAGTCCCAGACCGGGCCGGCCGTGAGTTTTCCGCCCTTGTCTTTATGGAAAAAGACGCTGCCGGGGTTTCCCAGCTCGTGGTTGCACATAACCTCGTACACAATCCAGTAATCGATGAAAGAATCCACGTCCAGGTAACGGGCATAGCCGTTCACGCTGTCCCGGAAGCCGCTGCCATAAAGGGCCGACGCCACCCCGGCGACGTACTGCTGAATGGCTTCCCGCCGGATGGGCGTGAGGGTATCAGGCTCCTTCACGGAGAAGGGGATGCCGTCCCAGCGCTGCCAGCAGGAGCCGTGGGAATCTACCCACTGGAAAGTGTTGTCGTAATGGAAATCCAGCTCCAGCAGATAGCCTTCGTCGGAAATGTTCACCCGGTTTTCGTCAATGCGCACCTGCTCAATGAGGAGGTAACTCCCCTGGTGCTTCCCGTTCAATACCAACTCCACGGGCACACAGCGCGGGGTCCAGGCCAGGGACGTCATCGAGGCTACATGCATGGAAACGAGGTTCCGCATGAGCGTGCGGTCCATGAAGTTGGCCAGCAGCACCCAGCGTTTGTGGGCCGGCATCCCCAGCAGGGAGATACGGTCTTCCAGCTTAATCTGATAGGGTTTCTTGGGCCAGGTCCAGGTGGTGTTGCCACGGCCGCGGATGGAGCAGGGCGCCGTGACGGGAAGGTCTTCGTACCCGCCGGCGCCCCGGACCATCAGCGTAGCCGGGACGTAGGTTTCCTTGGAATTGACGCTCCCTTCGGCCATAATATATATGGTAGGGAGGCCTGTCTCCAACTTCGGAGAAGGGAACTGCGGCGCGGGGGGCTCCATCGGCCCCGGAGGAACAATCTCTTTCCGGGAACAGCCGGCGAGTACGAGCACCGCAAGGATTGCCCCTGCGGCAACCCTTCTGAGTTCATCCAGAAAGGAAGTTCGGCCCAAGGCGCGGGCCGAACACCTTTCATGGAACTCAAAACACATTAAATAATACCGGAATGCCGGAGGCACTGTCTCCGGCCACCCAAACCTGGAATTCACCAGGTTCTACTTTCTTTACGCCGTCCAGGCCCACGAAGGCGAGTTCCTGCACAGGAATCTCCACCGTGAGGGTACGGCTTTCACCGGCTTTCAGGCTCACGCGCTCGAAGGCTTTCAGCTCCTTCACCGGACGGGTGATGGAACCCACCAGGTCGCGGATGTAGACCTGCGCCACCTCGGTGCCGTCGCAGGCGCCGGTGTTGGTGAGCGTGAACGTCACTTTCAGCGTATCATCGGCCTTGTAGGACGGCTTGTCCAGGGCGATGTCGGAGTAGGCGAAGCTGGTGTAGCTGAGGCCGTAGCCGAAGGGGAACAGCGGGTAGGCACCGTAGTCCAGATAGTAGGACGTGTTCCCCAGGGACGTCTGACCCGCCTCCAGCGGAATGTCCTCCAGCAGGGTTTCACCGTTGTAGGGACGGCCGGTCCTGTTGTGCGCATAGTACATCGGAGCCTGGCCAACGGTACGCAGGAAGGTGATGGGCGTCTTTCCGGAGGGATTCACGTCGCCGAAGAGAATATTAGCGAGTGCCGGACCGCCCATGGTACCGGGATGGAAACTATACAACATGGCGTCTGCGTTAGCCAGATCGCGTTCGATGGTGAGCGGGCGTCCGGCCATCACCGTGGCCACAACCGGCTTGCCGGCAGCCTTCAGGGCTGCGAGCAGCTCGCTCTGGGAGCCTTGCAGGTTGAGGTCGGCCAGGGAATGGGCCTCTCCGGAGAGGATGGCTTCCTCGCCCAGGAACACCAGGACCACGTCGGCGCGGCGGGCCGCCGCCACTACGTCGGCAAAATTTTGCTTCTTTTCACGGCTGTAGCGCAGGCCGGGGACGTAGTCCACCTTGCCGGGGAAACGCTCCTGCAGGGCCTTGAGAGGGGTAATCGAGTGGGCTTTCTCCCCGTCGAAGGCCCAGGTGCCCAGCTGGTCGTGCGGGGCGTCGGCGAGGGGGCCGGTAACCAGGATGCGGGCACCCTCCTTCAGGGGAAGCACACCGCTGTTCTTGAGGAGAATGACGCTCTCCTCTACGGTCTTCTGGGCCGATGCCAGATGCGCGGGGGCGTACTGCACGGCCTTGCCGGCCGGGACATTAACGTAAGGATGCTCGAACAGGCCGAGGAGCACCTTCACGCGGAGGATGTTGCGCACGGCATTATCGATGGTCTTTTCCTTCACGGCACCGCTGCGCACCAGTTCTTCCAGGTGGGAGATGAAGCCGTAGGTCATCATATCCATGTCCACACCGGCGTTCACGGCCTTTTCGGCCACGTCCTTGCGGTCTTCGCCGAAGCCATGGTTGATCATTTCGCCCATGGAGTTCCAGTCGGTGACCACCAGGCCGTCGAAGCCCCATTCGCCGCGCAGCACATCCTTCACCACGAAGGTGTTACCCGTGGAAGGCACGCCGTCGTTGTCGTTGAAGGAGGTCATGAGCGTGAGGGCGCCGGCCTTCACGGCTGCCTCGAACGGAGGCAGGTAGACGTTGCGCAGCTGGCGCTCGGTGAGGTAGGTACTGTTGTAGTCACGGCCGCCTTCGGCTGCACCGTAACCCACGAAATGCTTGATGCAGGCAGCCATGGCGGTGGAATCGCTCAGGTCTCCCTGGTAGCCGCGCACCATGGCCTCGGCCATGCGGGCATCCAGGTAGGGATCTTCACCGCTGCCTTCTGCAATGCGGCCCCAGCGCGGGTCGCGGGCAATGTCCAGCATGGGCGAGAAGGTCCAGCGGACACCCTGTGCGGTAGCCTCAACGGCGGCCACACGGGCACCCTCTTCCACCAGGGCAGGGTCGAAAGTGGCGGCCAGGCCCAGCGGAATGGGGAAAATGGTATGGAAACCGTGAATCACGTCGCGGCCCACCAGCAGCGGAATGCCCAGGCGGGACTCTTCCACGGCGATACGCTGCAGGCCGTTCAGCTTCACGGGATCTACTTCGTTCAGGACGGAGCCAATCTGGCCGCTGCGGACAGCATCGGCATAGTCGGCCACCGCGCCGCCGGCAGACACCTGGTTCATCTGGCCGATTTTTTCGGCCAGGGTCATCTGCGACAGCAGTTTGTTGACGCGGGCTTCCACCTGGGCGTCGGCACCGACGGTGCCCGCCTTCGGGGATTCGCAGCAGGAGCCCAGCATCAGGACTAAGGAAAGCAGGCTCAGGTTCAGGATTCTCATCATCTTCTATTTTTTCTTGAATACACGCACATAATCCACTTCATAGACGGCCGGCAGCTGGCTGTCGTCCATCTGTCCGCCCATGTTCCCCCCGTAAGCCAGGTTGAACTTGAGGTAGAAGGGGTTGTCGAACGGCCAGTGGTTGTAACCCTGTCCGTCGTTGCGGAAAGTCAGGTGCAGGATGCCGTCCACGTAGAACTTCATGTACTCGGCGGTCCACTCCAGCGCATACACGTGGAAGTCGGAGGCCGCGTTGTTGACGGGCTGCACATGGGTCTTCTGGGTACCTGCGGGCCAGTTGAAGGCGGCGCAGTGAATACTGGAAGAAGACTTGTTCTTTCCCTGGGTGGAGATGGCATACTCCATGATGTCTATTTCGCCATCGCCGGGCCAGGTTTTGAAATTCTTGGGCATCATCCAGAAGGCGGGCCAGGAGCCGGGCACGTCGCTCACCTTGAGGCGGGCTTCGAACCAGCCGTAGGTCCAGGCTTTCTGGGTATTGATGCGGATGGAGTACACGGTGCCGCCAATCTTGCGGGCTTCAATCTTCATGGAGCCGTCTTCGATGTAGCACAGGTCCTTGCCATCCTTGGCGCTGGCCACGTAGGTCTGCACCTCGTTGTTGCCCCAGCCGCCGCCACCGGTCTCGTACCACCAGTCGGCGAGGGAAGGTTTGCCGGGGGTGTCGAACTCCTCGTTCCAGTCCAGCTCATAGCCTTCGGGGACCACTACGCCTGCCGGGGGGTCCGGGGCGATCGGCTTTTCCTTTCCGGTCTGCGTCACGGGCACTTCCACTTTCTGGCTGCCGTAACGGAAGGTGAGGGTGTTGGTACGGGTGTCGTACGTCTTGTTTTCGGCAATCTTTACGGTGACAGGCGTGGTACCGGCTACGCCGCCGGAAGGCGACACGCTGCACCACTCCTTGTCGGAGGCCGCCACGCCCCAGTCGCAGTCGGCCGTTACGGTGATGACCTGCACGGCGGCGGCATCATCGGTTTCCAGGGAAGTGGGGTTAACGCCGAGGTTCGCGGCCGGCGCAGGTTGCGCCGGCTTGGAACCACAGGCAGAAATTAAAAGGGCTGCCACCGCTGCCGGAAAAAGCAGCCCTTTCTTTAATTGAGCAATCATCATTTACTTTTGTTCCATGAAGATAATACCATCGGCGGTGAAGGTAGCACCTGCGGGGCTGCGGCCCAGGTCGATGACGAGCATCAGGTTTTCACAGGATTCCTGCTGCACCAGGTCTCTCTTCACATAGGTGAGCTTCTGACCTGCGGTGAGTTTCACCTGACCGTCATAGAAGAAGGCGTGCGAATCGCTATCTCCTTCGGGGTAACCGGTGAGCTTGAGGGTCACGGTCATGTCTTCATCGGCCTCCAGTTCCACGCTGAAGGCGTAGGTCTTATCGCTGGAGCTGGCAATTCCGGTGCGGATCTTGTTCTGGCCCATCCATTCCTCGTTGCCGAGTCCGCTGGGGATGACAACCTCCAGGCCCTTGGTGTCGGTGATCGAAGCATTGGCCTCGATGCCACCGCCCCAGCCGGCTGCGGAGTACCAGGTCTCCAGTTCCGTGACTGCGCCCAGCCAGAGGTTGGCCTCGCGGTGCTCCTGGAAGATGATGTCCGTAGCGGAGATTTCGGAACCGACAGGGCTGCGGCCGAAGTCCAGCACCAGCGTCACATTGTCGGTAGATTCCTTCTGGACGAGTCCGGCCTTCTGGTAAACCAGCGGCACGCCGGCGGTGAGTTTCACCTGGCCGTCATAGAAGAAGGCGTGCGTATCGTTTTCTCCTTCGGGGGTGCCGGTCAGCTTGACGGTGACCACCATGTCTTCGTCGGCCTCAAGGGTGACGCTGAAGTCATAGGTCTTCTCGGAGGAAGAGGCGGCGCCGCTCATGATCTTGGTCTGACCCATCCATTCAGAGCCGCCAACACCGGCGGGCACTTTCACGGAGACACCGTTCCCGGGAAGGGCCTGGTAGTCGGGCGTGAGACCGCCGCTCCAGTCGGCCGGGGAGAACCACGTATCCAGCGTAGCCGGCTGGCCTCTCCACAGGTTGGTCTCGCCTTCGAGAATGAAGTCGGCGGGAACGAGCGGAATCACGGTATCTTCGACCGGTGCGTCCGGGCTCTGGTAAGTGTTCTCCATGGTGAAGGTCTTCACAATGGAGCCCTGGGAAAGACCGTTGGCGTTATAGGCTTTCACTTCGACGGTATAATCACCGGCGGCACGGAAGCGCAGGCGCAGACCGTTCGTCGTGTAGGCCTGTTTCTTACTGACTTTTCCGTCAATAAGCTGGTCGCCGAACATCCACACGGGAACTACGCCGGGGGTATTCATGGTAAAGGTTGCATAGTTGGTCTCCTGGTCCACGTCGATGGTCACATCCAGCTGGGATGCCTGCGGCACGGCCGAAGGAACCACTTCCGGATACTGCGGAGCACATGCGACGCCAAAGGCTGCAACAGCTGCAACGGCAATATATTTCCAGATGTTTTTCATGATATCTGCTATTTATAGTCGTTCTGATTAAGGGCGGGGTCCTTGTCAATCTCGGACTGGGGGATGGGCCAGTACTTCTTGGAGGCATCCCAGTCATTGATACGGTACTCGTGGTTTTCGCTCTTGAGCACCTGGGCGGCCAGGCCGCTGCGCACCAGATCCCAGTAGCGCTTGCCTTCGCCCACGAACTCTTTGTGGCGTTCCTCGATGATGTCGTTGTAGCTGGTGCCGGTGTCCTGGCTGTGGGCACGGTCGCGCACTTCCTGCAGGTAGGCGCTGCCATCCTCGTTCAGGAGGCTGCACAGTTCGGCGGCGTTCAGCAGGGTCTCGGCATAACGGTAGTAACGGAAGTTGTTGCCGTAGTTGAGGTTGTCGTCGGCCAGGTAACCGTGGTTGCCACCCTTGTAGGGCAGATACTTGAGGTTGAAGTAGCCGGTGTCCTGCCAGCGGGGCGTGTACTCGGCGCCCGGGTGGGCGGCGGCGTAAGCCTCGAAGTTCAGGATACCGCCGTCGCGACGGATGTCGGTGCTGTCATACATGTCGTAGGCCGATTTGGCGATGGGGCCGAAACCCCAGCCTTCCTGGAACTCGGTGCCTTTCTCGGCGGGGATGCCGCAGAGCACAGAGAACACCTCACCGCCCAGGGCGATGGAGTTGCCCCAGCTGCGGACACCGCCTTCGGAGATGTAGTTGATCTCCCAAATGGACTCGGTACCCCATTCGCCGGACTCGAGCCAGATGGAGGCGAAGTCGGACACCAGGGAATACTGATGGCTCTCGATGATTTCCTCCATGGCGTGCAGGGCAGAGCCGTAACGGGTCTGATCCTTCTGGTACATCACAACCTCGGCGTACAGCATGTTGAGCATGGCCTTGGTCACACGGCCCTCGCTGCCCACGGCAGCCTTCATGGGAAGGACGTTCAGCGCCTGAACGCTCTCCAGGCTGGCAACAATCTTGGAATAAACCTCGTCGTGGCCCAGCTGGGTGCCGATATAGGGCGCTTTCAGGTTCTCCTCATAGTAGGGAATGTTGCCCCAGTACTTCCACAGCAGAGTGTAGTAGAGGTTGCGGAGGGTGATGGCCTCGGCCTTGAAGAGGGTCTTTCTTTCCTCGCTCATGCCGGCCACGTTGTCCACGTACTGAAGGACAGTGTTGGCGCGGTTGATACCGGAGTAGCACACGGTCCAGATCTGGTTGGGCTGCTCGGTGGGGGTAAGCGTATAGTAGTGGGTCTTCACCAGGATGGGCTGGTCACCGTCGTTGGAACCGCCGGCATACATGTCGTCGGCCATGATATCGTTCACCAGGTGAAGGGCGTCGTACTGGCCGAAAGCATAGTCGAACCAGTTGAGCGGGTCATAGGCAGCCGTAAGACCTTCGAACATGCGGGCCTCGGTGTTGAAGTAGTCGTCCAGGGGCTCGGAACTGTTGTGGCGGGAAGTCACAAAGTCCGTGGAGCAGGCAGAGAAGGCCAGGAGGGCGGCGGCGCTAAGAACAAGATATATCTTTTTCATCGCTGTAGTCATTATTAGAAGTTAAGGTTCACGCCGAAGGTGACGGTACGGTTCTGCGGATATACACCGCGGTCGATACCGGCATCGGAGCCGAAGCCATTACCACCGGTCACTTCCGGGTCGCAGCCCGTGTAGCGGGTGAGCGTGAAGGCGTTCTCCACCTGTGCATACACTCTCAGACGGGCAATCTTAGCCTTCTGGGTGAGCTTGGCGGGCAGGGTGTAACCCAGCTGGATGTTACGGGCGCGCAGGAAGGAGGCGTCCTCGACCCAGAGGTCGGACACGCGGTAGTTCTCGTTGGCGCTGTCGAAGACAAAGCGGGGATACTTGTTGGTAGAGCCATCACCGGTCCAGCGGTTCAGGATCTCCTTGGGCAGGTTGATGTAGTAAAGGTCCGTACGGCGGGTCACGTGGAAGGCCTGGACACCGACCATACCCTGGAGGAGCATGGAGAAGTCAAAGCCCTTGTAGTCGGCGGAGAGGGTGATACCGAAGCTCCAGTCCGGAACGCCCTTGCCGATGTAAGTACGGTCGGCGTCGTCCAGGACACCGTCCTCGTTCACATCCACAAAGCGCACGTCACCGGGTTCAGCCTTGGGCTGCAGCAGGACGCCGTCGGCGTTCACGTGAGCAGCTACCTCGGCGGGATTCTGGAAGATACCGTCGGTCTTGTAGCCGTAGAAGTAAGGGAAAGGAAGACCTACGATACCGCGGGTGAGCTGGCCGATCTTGTGGTTGGAACCATAGAGGGAAGTAGCATCGTCACCCAGATAGGTGAGTTTGTTGCGGTTGTAGGTAGCGTTGGCGCTTACCTTATAGTGGAAGTCACCCACGTGGTCGCGGTAACCGAGGTCGAATTCAATACCGCGGTTCACCATGTTGCCCACGTTGCCCTTCGGGGCAGAGTCACCGGCATAGGAAGGGACAGCCATGTCCATGAGCATGCCGTTAGTGAGCTTGTTGTAGAAGTCCACGGTAGCGGTGATGCGGTTGCCCAGGAAGCCAGCCTCGAGACCGAGGTCGGTCTGGATGGTCTGCTCCCACTTCACATTCGGGTTAGCCAGACCGCTGGGCTTGGTGCCGATGGTAATGGTCTCGGAAGCGGTGGCGCCGGAACCGAAGGCATAGTTGTTACCGGTGTTGGCATAGACGGCGTAGGTGAAGTCGCCGATGGCGTCGCTACCGTTGATACCCCAGGAAGCACGGAGCTTGAGGGTGGAAACCTCGGGAATGGACTGCATGAACTCCTCGTTCTTGATGTTCCAACCCAGGGAGAAGGAAGGGAAGGTACCCCACTTGTTGTCCGGGCCGAAACGGGAGGAGGCATCACGGCGGAGGGTTGCCTCGGCCATATAGCGCTCGTCGTAGTTATAGGAGACACGGCCGAAGTAGGAGAGCAGGCTGTAAGGAATGGAGTTCCAGCTGCCCCAGCCGTTGCGGTCGCCGTCGGTACGCTGGCCGATGGTGTTGTTCACAGAGATCTTCCAGGTGTCGTAGGGATAGCGCAGGCCGTTGGCCTCGGCACCCACGTTGGAACTGGTAGAACGGTAGAGCGTCTGACCGAC
>Ga0310786_10002318_pt1 | contig 29301 bp, 26 predicted proteins | sample AusTroGonzalo_MG_FD_203881 | JGI IMG/M metagenome (GOLD analysis project Ga0310786, IMG submission 203881) | Bovine rumen microbial communities from tropical cattle in Woodstock, Queensland, Australia - Gonzalo_03 (v2) (version 2) | ecosystem: Host-associated > Mammals > Digestive system >...
CCGGAGAGGTTTGTGAGCGGGGAGCTTACCTACAGCTGCGAGGTCAGCGGGAGCTTTGAGTGGTTTCAGGGGAACGAGACAATCTTCCGCGGGAACTCGCCAATATACGAGTGCGTGTTTCACGGCGGGCTGGTTGAGTAGCCTTGCAGAAGAAAAACGAAACTGACCGGAGAATACAGTAACCCGCCGGCGGACACAAAAACGTGCCTCGCCGGCGGGTTACAAGCATCGGCTGCCGGATCTTACTTCGTTACGCCGAACTGAAGCAGATCTTCGGAGGTGAAAAGCCTTGAAGGCTTTTCGATGAAAGCCGTAAATCTGACGGGTCCGGAGCCGCTGAACATGTGGATCCGGAAGGGCAGTCCTTCGGTACCTCCCTTAAGATCTTCAAGGTCCTCGTTTCCCATGGTGTCGATCATGTACATTTCCTCTACGTAAACACCCGGCTGAGGCTCGTACCTTACCATTTTTATGACGCTGCGGTCTGTGGTGACCGTGTAGACCGACTTGCCGTCCTGCAGTTCAGGCTCCGAAACGGTTACGGTGCTCTTGAACTGATTGACGTACTGCCTGTCAAAAAATGTTTCGAATGACTCTGCATCCTCAAACCATTTCACGGTAAAACTGTTGCCTTCGGAATCGCCAATGCTAAAAACATATGTGGTTCCGTACCAGGTCACACTGTTAACCGTAAACCCGGAGGGTCCGTTGGCGTAAACCGGATGGTCGACGTCAAAGACCGGAATGTTTCCGTCCGCGTCCCAGTATGATTCGTAAAATATTTTTTTTCGCTCACCGTCGGTGAAATTGTCGGTTTTGATTTTGCTTACCAGTTCATCCACTGAGCTGCAGCTGATACCCGCAACGGTGGATCCGGTCATTGACCCGTCCTGTTCCGGAATATCGGTAAATCTCAGATGCCACTGATTGCCGGATTTTTCCAGCACATAGTGGGAAAGCTCGTATGACTGTTTTCCGGCCTCTGCTCCCGTGTTTTCGCCTGTCTTTTCATTCGGCTGGGCTGATGCTGTTTCCTCCTTTGTTTTGTTCTGCGACTTTGGTGAGCTTACGCATGAGGGACAGAGTAAAGTCAAAAGAAGCACGAATACAACGATTATACCAATACTTTTTTTCATTTCTGATATCTCCTTCCATATATCTGTTACTGGTTTATTAAACTTGCGATGCTTTCCGTGCAGTGCTCGCAAAATGCATCACATAATCCTGCTTTAATTGAATTATAAAAACTATCAGCGTCTGATTTATAGTATTCCATCATTACGCAAGAATACCCGTTTGAATTATAATAAAACTGGCTGTGACTATAGTACCAAGGGTTTTGAATGGGAAATGTTTGAATGTATTGTTCTGAGAGCCCAAAAGCATGTGCTGTTTCATGAAGCAAAATAAAACCCATACGTGCTTCAACTGAATCATCAATTCCGGGTTCCACATTGAAAAACTGTATAACAGGTCTTCCAACCGTCTTGACAGCTGCAATTGTGTTGTCTGGAACTAAGGTATGCTCTCCGTCGAAACTACTGTTATAACAGAATGTGCCATCTTGCCTATTGGTCCATAAACATGTGATATTATTGATAAGTTGCGGATTATAGAGCTGGTCAGAAATACGATAAAAGTTTTTGTGATGACTGATTGAACAGTCATCTCCGCAAATAATATCATCACATTCGTTATGAATGCCTGTTGTGCAAGAATCACACAAAATATCATATTTTCTGTATATAGAAGTTGTTCCAATTGGCATTTCAAATTCTCTATAAAAGACATTGCTAGAAAAAACGTTAGCACCACTTATCTTTGAAACATAATCTGCAGAATATGCAAATGAGGAATCATACCAATTAGTGTAATTCCATTGCATTCTGTCAATAATCCACTCATCTCTGAAATCGCTGTCATTTGTATATGACATGTTTGTTATGCTTGTACCCGCAGTATTACCTGTCAACGTTGAACCAATGACATAATTATAGGCATAATTGCCATTGGCGTAAAAGCAGTACGCTCCAGAAGCCGTTTTTGAAATACGCCATTTTGAAGAATCATTGAGATAATTAGATTGTGTAACTTTGGCAGTAGTATTGTTAAGGGCTTCTATCCCCATATACAAACCGCTCATTTCGTTAACAACAGAGTACACACCATTAGAGAGGTAGGTTACAGCCCACCTTTGATTTTCTGCCCCGTGAAATATCCATTGTAACACTTCGCTACCAGAATAATAGCCGGTAGCATCGGCATATAGTCCTGTACTCTTGTTTTTGAAATAGTAGGTTCCGTCTGGAATCTTTACATATACCGTACAACCGTCAAAGTAAAGGTTGTTATTTGCGTCTAGAACATAAGCAAGAATTGAGACGGCAGAGCAATCCGCTTTTATAGCGGATACTTGGCCGTTGTTGTTGACCGTTGCTACTGAAGTGTTAAAACTAATCCAATTAATTGTTGCACCTGGGATAGATGATGTGGCATGAAGTGAAACTGTATTTCCTTCGGTTATATCAACAACATGTTCCACTAGTGATATAACTGAACTATCCCTTCTAATTGATTTAGAAGAACCGAAATAATGAAAAGCTTCTTCATAAAAGCCGTTAAAACTCATCGGATCCATTTCTACTGCTTGAGGTGTAAATGATAATCCAAACAATAGAATCACGAAAAGAAACAAAAAGATTATTCTTTTCATAATTAATTCCTTTCCTAATAGTGTATGACAGGCTTGAACCGGTCATATATTAACTGGAAACCCAGCTAAAACGATGTAATAGTATCTTGTATAATAATTATAACATATTTGAGAAAATAAACAACCGGATGAAATCAAGCTTTTTTCAAGCTTTGCGGAACGGACTTCAGATGTTTTTTGATTGAGAAAAATCCGGTGACAGATTATAATTAAAACGCCAAGAAGCGCGGGAGTTTGAGGCTTTGCGCGCGGAGCCGGAAGGATAATAAGATGAACACGACAGAGAAGATTTTGAAGTACCTGAGAGAAACGTACAGCCCGGAGGCGATCATTGTGTATGGGTCGTTTGCGGACGGGAGCGAGGGCGAGCACAGCGATTTTGATGCGCTTGTGATTGCGGAGAGTGAGAAGAGGCATGACTCGAGTGTTATTGGCGGGGTCGTGCTTGACGTTTTCATTCGCGGCGCGGAGACTTTTCGCGGGGAGTTTGACCCGGGGGAGTATGTTCAGGTGCGCGACGGTTGGATTGTTTTTGACAGGGACGGGACGGCGGCGAGGCTGAAGGAGCGCGTTGCTGCGTTCATTGATTCGAGGCCGAAGATGAGCGCTGACGAGATCAGCGAGGATATCGGGTGGTGCGAGAAGATGGTGCTGCGGGCGGCGCGAAACGACGCTGAGGGGTACTTCCGCATGCATCTGCTGCTTGTGGAGAGCCTCGAGATTTACTGCGACATTAAAGGGGAGTATTATGAGGGCCCCAAGAAGGCGCTGCGGCGCATGGAGAAGACGGACGGCGAGGCATTTGAGGTTTACGCCAAGGCGCTCAGAGAGTTTGGGCGGGAGACATTGGCGGCATGGGTCGCATATTTGAGGCGCATTGAGGAGAAAAAAGCGCCGCGCTGAGGAGCAAAAAGCGGCGCGCTGAGAAGCAAAAAGCGGCGCGCTGAGGCGAAAGCGGTGCGTTAAAGCAAAATGGCGGCGGCGATAAAGATTGGCGGTTTGGGCGCATTTTAAGGGAAAATCCGGAGGATGGAGTACACATATTCTGTAGAGGAATACGCGAGACAGCTCAGGGAGTACAACGAGCTTGAGAACATGCGCTTCTCGCCTGAGGACGGGAAGGATTTTGTCGTGTCGAAGCTGGAGGAGCGCTCCGCTAAGAAGCTTTTGATTGCCGAAATCGCCAATACGATGATCCGCGAGTACATCGAGACCTTTGAGAAGGAGCCGGGCGCGATGACGCCGGAGGATGCGGCGAAGCTGCAGGAGTTTCTGGCGACGCTCATGCCGAGCGGGGTGCACTTGGCGGATTTCGTGACGGACTACGGAATCATGCTGCGCATCGCGAAGCTGCTTTCGGAGTATTACGAGAGACAGGGCGACACGGAGAGCTATGCTTTTGCGCTGCAGAAGTGCTGCGTGGCCTACCAGATGCTCGTCAACCAGCACTCGTACTACATCCGCGACCTGCCCTACGTGGAGAAAATCAGGGCGCTTGCGGAGAAAATGGATCAGGGGGGCATTGGCGGCAATGCGAGGCTGCTCGTGCTCAAGATGCTGGTCTACATGGTGATTTCGGGGCCGGAAAGCTTTTCGGTTGAGCGCTACCGGTACATCAGGGAGAAGCTTACCGCCAATATGAGTTGCCCGCCGGACGCGACGGAGGAGCGGCTGCTGTTCAGCTACAACGTGAACGTCCTTGAGGTGTTCAACTCACACTGTCTGTATGCGCGCAGGCACGGTTTTGAGGTCGATATGGAGGCTGCGGGGCCTTTTGTCGGCGAGATTCTTGCGTGGCTGAAGGAGCGGCGGGAGGAGGCAAAGAGCTTTGGCTTTGTCGTGAACAACTTCAGGTACCTGCTGCTGACGGCGGAGTATCACCTTGGCAGGATCACGCTGGACGGGCTGCTGGAGGGCCTGACGGACATTCAGAAAGCCGCTTCGGAGAGCGAAAATCCTGTGGAACAGGCCAATGGGCTTGCCGAGGTCAACTACGCGTACGTGACTTTCCTGTTCCTTTACAGTCCGCTGCCAAAGGAGGAAATCGTGAGGCGCGGCCGCGAGCGCGTGCGGGAGGTGCTGCCGAAGCTCATGGAGGTGTCGCGAGCGGTCAACAACATACAGTTTAACAGGTGCATAGTCCTGTTCCTCGGCGCGGCTTCGCTGACGGGTTCGTTTGACGAATTCGCGGACATCATCCTCGAGACGACGGTCTACGCCGACAAGGTGCTCTACATTCACACGGCAATGGTCCGCGAGATCAGCCGGGCAATCTTTGACGAGATGATTGAGAAGACGCCAAGGGCTTTTGACGGCGTGGCAAACCGCGACGCGGACTACATAACGAAGCACAAAGACGAGATGCGCGAGCTGCTTTCTGACTGCTGCATGTTCCATGACATCGGCAAGTTCTTCATGCTTGACGTTGTCGAGAACTCGATGCGCCGCCTGACGGAGGACGAATTCAGCCTCATCAAGGAGCATCCGGGCCATTTTGAACACATTTATCAGGCTGTTGACGGTATGGACGAGCGGGTGAAGTGCATTCGCGACTGCGCGCTGATGCACCATCTCTGGCACGACGGCACACACGGCTACCCTGCCGCCAAGCCGACGAAAAACCGTCCGTTTGCGGATATATTGGCGATAGCGGACAGCCTGGACGCCGCGACCGACTACCTCGGAAGACCCTATAACGAGGGAAAAACCATCGATGAGCTTATTGCCGAGATACAGTCGGCCGCCGGAACGCAGTACGGGGCTGAAGCCGCCAAGGCGCTCTCCTCAAAGAAGGTGCGCGACAGGATAAGCCTGCTCATCACTGAGGGCAGGAAGGACGTTTACTACCGGATTTACGCCTTCAACAAGCTGTGACAGGAGCTTTGCGTTTGCCTTAAACAATTGAAAGGATTTTTAAGGTTTGATATAATAAACCATTTTGTGTGGAAACATGAAATGTTCCCTTAAAATTGAGATAATCGGGGTGTGAGTCAATGAACATGAAACGATTTATTTGCGTGATACTTTCGGTGTTTGTGATGCTTGGCGTTTTCGCAGGCTGCAGCGGCAGTAAAAAGCCCGCTCCTTCGGCGTCACCGACAGCAGAGCCGACAGCTTCGCCGGATGCCGGCAAGATTCAGGAGCCGATTGAAGCGAGCGAATGGGCCGGAATTTCCCACAGCGTATTTGAGAAAAATCAGTTTGACGTGCTGATGAGCCGCCACAGCTCTTTGAAGTACGATTTCACTTACACGGAGCGTCCGGAGTGGAAAAACAGCACTTGGGAAACTGCCGAGTGCGTATTCGCGGATTGGCCGGGCCTCGGCTATGAAAACTACAGCAAGGGCCGCACCGGCTACAGAAAAACTACGGCCGATGATTCGCAGGTTTATTACTCCGCCGTAATTGATTTCAATGATAATTACGAGTCGTTCTACAAAGTGTTCGGACTCGATGAGACTGAGTTCAATGACACCGAACATGAAACTACCGAAAGGGCTTACATAGAAGACGGTCTGATTCATTTAATCTCTGTTTACGACAGCGAGGCGAGCAAAACCTCAGTCGAGAAAATCTTGGAAAGAGACTACGCCGGCGAAAAAATTCACGCGGAACTTATTGCCGATGCGGAGACATACGAGCTTGTTTCGAATTCATTATTCAAAGAAACAGACGGCGGTCTGGAGCTCGTGTATTCAGTTGAGGCTTCATATGATACCGAAGAGCCTGAGCCCTGCCGCGAGCTCAAAGCCAGGTTCGAGACCGGGGACACGCCAAGGTATACTTTTGCCGCCACGGTTAACGCGGGTTCGGACGATGAGTACGAGGTGAGCTTCAACGTGCCGCAGGGTACCATGCTTCAGTTTGATTCAGGAGAAGATAGTGTCATGTTCTCTGACCCCGAATATATCTCCATTGACGGTATCACCGGGTGGGACGGAGTGTCAGACCTTACCGTTTACGTGCTGACCGACCCGTCGGACGCCGTTTATGACAGGTATTATGCTCTGTCGTTAGAGGCGCTTAAGCCGAGAGAGACGGTTTACAGCGTTGGCGATGTCACCGTTGGGGCGATAGTTGAAGCAAACAAAAGTGAAAACGTCCTGAAGAACCACGAAACGGTCTTCTGCGTGGCACACAATTATTTCGATTCCGACTGGTACTTCTGCTACAGGGACGGCCTCTATTACGAGGGCACCTATGACGAATCATACGAGAATCTGATCGACAGCGACGGAACCTTCTACAGGAATTCATACGACGGAGAGACGGTCTTTATCGGTAACTGGCTCGTGATGAGTGATGAGGAAAAGGCTCTTTTTGGATCTGTAACAGCTGCAGACATGTCCACGCCGATAAACAACGAAACGACCGTCAAGGAAGAGCTCGTTGACGTTGTCGACAACGGAAACGGCACGTTCTCTGTTTTCACAAGGATGAACGAGACAAACACCGTTGAAAGTCTTACGAACAAGGGCTTTACGAATCTTGAAAATTTTGCAGGAGCGGTCACAGAAATCGAGTACGTCATTTCAGCCGAAACTCTGGAAATCCTGTGCAATTACGAATATCTGATCGTAGGCGAAACAAGGGATCTTTTGACCTTCATGGCGCTCTGCTACGACAGCGAGTTGCCGTTAACCGTAAATGATATGATTGCCGCCAAGGTAAGATTCCTCACTTGCGACGGTGCAGAAAAGACCAAAACCATCAGGATAATCTACGATGCAGGCACCAAAAACGAGGTCAGCTATATGACGGTGGTTCCTGAGGATGATATCGTGAATATGATCTTCAGACAGGGATACACAAAAGTGTACGCGGATGCCCAAAAGACCGAATTGTTCCAGGGTAAGCCCGATGAGTCAGGCGTCTTCAACCTCTACCTTTTCTACGGAGAGTGACGGAATCCGCCAATGAAAAACGCGTGCTCAGGACCGCCTGAACGCGATTTTCAAAAACTGCATAAATTCCCGAAAAATCGGGAAAAAATAAAGGTTCTTTTCAGGAAAGTATGATACAATTGTCCCGAGAGGACTGACCACCGAAACGCCTCTTATCTCAGCAGATAAAAGGCGTTTTCGTTAAAATGTCGCGGTCGGAAGGCGATATCGACGGGACATTGGCGGCAAAGTCCGTGATAATTCGTAAAAATCTAAAAAATGACAGTTGACAGGTGACAAAAGGGTAACTATAATACCCGCATAACGCCTGTTATATAACCGGCGAACAGGAAGGAGAATCGGATAGAATTGCCCCCAAAAGTTAAGTACCAGAAAGATGACATTATTACAGCGGCACTTGAAATAGCGCAGAAAAAAGGTTTTGAAAGTGTTACGGCAAGGACTGTCGCCAATGCAATCGGCGGCTCCGTTGCCCCGATATTCACGTGCTTTGAAAACATGGACGACCTCAGAACGGAGGTCTTCAAAAAGATCAAAGAGAAATATTTCGAATACATTGAAACGGGACTGAAAGAGACGGTTCCTTTCCTTGGCGTCTGGAAACAGTACGCGAAGTTCGCGAAAGAGGAACCCGAACTGTACAAGGCTCTCTTCTTCACACCGCCAAGCGGTCTGCCCGGCGGAGGCCCCGAAATACTACGCTATTCACAGGAGCTCGTGCGTCCTTCGATTATGAGCTGGTACAATATGAGCGCCGAAGCTGCCGACAAGTACTTCAGAGATATGTGGCTTGTGTCGTACGGTATAAGCGCGCTGATCATGATGGGCAACTGTCCTTTCTCGGACGACGAGATTTTTGAGCTTGGCACGGAGATCAGTCTTTCGCTCTGCAAGGCGTTTAAGGAGATTCCGGGCTTTGACGTTGGCGGCTACGACAAGAACCAGCTGTTCAGAGAGCTTGCAATGAAGAACAATTTCACTGTTGTGTAAATTTTTATAAGAAAGCAGTTTAAGACAATAATGGACAACGTTATTCAAATAGACCATCTTTACAAATCCTACGGCGACGTAAAAGCCGTCTCGGATCTGTCATTTGTAGTTAAAAAAGGCGAACTGTTCGCATTTTTAGGCGTTAACGGTGCAGGAAAGTCCACGACCATCTCAATGATATGCGGTCAGCTCGCCAAGGACAGCGGCACCGTCACGGTCCTCGGCCACAACGTCGAAAAAGAGTTTGACGCCGTGAGCAGAAAGATCGGCGTCGTGTTCCAGACGTCTGTACTCGACAAAAAGCTCTCGGTTAAAGACAACCTGAAAAGCCGCGCGGCCCTGTACGGGATTACCGGCAAGGCGTTTGAAAAGCGGCTTGCCGAGCTTTCCGCGACTTTAGACCTCGGAAGATTCCTTAACCGTCCTCTTGAAAAGCTTTCGGGAGGGCAGAGGCGGCGCGTTGACATTGCCAGGGCGCTTCTGCACGAGCCGGAGATACTCATACTTGACGAGCCTACGACGGGCCTCGACCCGCAGACAAGGCGGCTCCTCTGGAACGTTGTCGAAAACCTCAGAAACGAGCGTCAGCTCACCGTTTTCCTTACCACGCACTACATGGAGGAGGCGGCCGACGCAGACTACATTATAATCCTGGAGGCCGGCAAAATCGCGGCCGAGGGAACCCCTCTCACGCTCAAAAACGAATACGCAGGCGACTATGTCACGCTTTACGGCTGCAGCGAAGAGCAGGCGGAAGGCCTTGGCGTGTCCTTCACCAAAGTCAGGGACGGCGTCAGAATAAAGGTTTCCGACACAGCCGAGGTGACCGACCTCATCCTGAAGCACCCGGAGCTTTTCAAGGACTACGAAGTGACCAAGGGCAAGATGGACGACGTCTTCCTCGCGGTTACCGGCAAGGCACCGGAAGGGGGTGACGCGCAATGATCCTTCTGAACGTTGTCAGAAGAAACCTGAAAGTGTTCTTCAAGGACAAGGGCTTCTTCATCTCCGCACTGATATCGCCAATGATACTCCTCGTGCTCTACGCCACTTTCCTCGCCAACGTCTACAAGGAGAGCTACATGTCGGCGCTCCCCGAGGGCTTCACGATAAGCGAGCCCCTCATCAACGGCACCGTCGTCGGCCAGCTCATCTCGTCGCTTCTTGCGGTCTGCTGCGTGACGATCGCGTTCTGCTCAAACCTGCTCATGATTACCGACAAGGCGAGCGGGACCATTGGCGATTTCACCGTTTCGCCCGTTAAGCGCTCAACCATTGCGGCCGGCTACTACCTCGCATCCGCCGCGAGCACGCTCATAGTGACGCTCTCAGCTCTCACAGTGGGTCTTCTCTACCTTTCGACGCAGGGCTGGTACATGTCGTTTACTGACGTGCTTTTCGTCATCGGCGACGTGATCCTCCTGACGCTTTTCGGAACCGCGCTGTCTTCGTGCATACACTTTTTCCTGAGCACAAATGGCCAGGCATCCGCCGTCGGAACAATCGTGAGTGCAGGTTACGGCTTCTTCTGCGGCGCCTACATGCCCATATCGTCCTTCGGCTCCGGCCTTCAGAGGTTTCTCACCTTCCTGCCGGGCACCTACGGCACGAGCCTGCTTAAAAACCACATGATGAACGGTGTCTTCAGGGAAATGGAGGCGTCGGGCTACCCTGCGGAAGTCCTGAAGGGCATCCGCGACAGCATCGACTGCAACCTCTACTTCTTTGACGCCAAGGTCCCCCTCTGGGTCATGGCCGCGGTCCTCATCGGTTCGGTTGTCGGTTTCACGGGCCTTTTCGTGCTCTTCCACGTACTCGCCAAGAGGCACATCAAAAAACAGTAAACCTTCGTACAGCATCGGATTTCTGCACGAAATAATAGCTCAAAAATCAAGATTTTTGACTCTTTACGTAAGCCGCAAACAATAGCTCTTAACTCTGAGAATTCTTCTCAAAGCACACAAAGAGTCTGACGACAATCACTGCGGCTTACTTTGCGCGAGCTCCCCTCTCGAAGTGCCTCTGCACATCTCTTAAACCACGATTTTCGGTTCTTTACGAAAGCCGCCGGGAATTTATTAATCTCAAGCGGTGTCTGACGACAGATCAGTGGCGGCTTTCTTTCCGTGCAGAAACCACTCGCAGTACCTTCGTACAGCATCGGATTTCTGCGCGAAAAAATAACTCGAAAATCGAAGGTTTAAGCACGTCGGGGTCGCGCACGCAAAAATAGCGCAAAAATCAAGGCTTTGCAGCGCACCCGCCGGACAGGTTAAGGCGGGTGCGTTTTCGCTATTGACTAACAGGCTCTTTTAACATATAACAGAGGCGAAAGAATGCACTGCCTTCTTCAAGACTGAAACGACGGACGAAACGGCTTTATGCGCGAGCTCAACATCAGCTTTTTAGAGGAATACAAACAGGTCGACCGCTTCATCAAAGACGCCAATATGACTCAGGACGGTGTCTCCGAGTACATCAGGCAGATGGAGCTTCTGAACCGGAGAGGCGTGCGCCTTGTGCGGAACTGGGAGCAGCACTACCGCATGCTTAAGCATGTCCGCTGGGTCAGAAATCAGCTCGTGCACGAGGTCGGCTATGACTCAAATATATGCGAAAGAGCCGATTACGAGTACATAAAGAATTTCGGGACGCTGCTGTGCGCCGCGCAGGACCCGTTGGCGGCACTGGCTAAAATCGAGCGCGAGGAGCGTATGAAGAGGATCGAAGCGGAGAGGGCAAGGACTGCGGCCCAAAGAAACGCTTACGGAAAAACCGCCAATGCAAAACCCGCGACGAAGCGCGCCAAAACGCAAGCAAAAAAGAAGGAAACGTTCTGGCAGAAGCTGAAGCGGTTCTTTGCGGGCAGCTGAAACGGCAGCTGAAACGGCAGGCTGAAGCGGTAAACCGAAACGGGAAGCTTTTATGGAAACCGAAAGACTTATTATAGACAAACTGAGGCCGGACGACCTTGAGGCCTATTTCCTGAACATTGCCCATGACCGGAAGGTGCTTGAGACTTTTGTCTGCAGGTATGCGGAGACTCCCGCAGACATTGATTTTGACCGGCTGCTTAACGCTCCGGACCTTTTTGCGGTGAGGATTAAGGCGACAGGTGAGTTCATCGGCGTGGTGCTCATCTGCGCGGGCACGTACAGGAGGGATGAGGCGGACGGCGTTCTTACCTGTGAGATCGGGTACGGGTTCGGCTCGGGGCATTGGCGGCAGGGGTATGCCACTGAGGCCGTAAAAAAGTACCTTGAGTACTGCTTTGAGGTGAAAAAGTGCGGCAGGGTCTGCGCTTCGTTCTTTGCCGGCAACGATGCCTCGCGGCGCGTGATGGAAAAGTGCGGCATGAAGTACGAGCGGTTTGAGGAAAAGTCGTACGAGTACCTTGGCGGGCTCAGGGATCTCACGTATTACAACATAACGAAAGAGGAATTTGAAAATGATAGAAACTGAAAGACTGATTTTGAGGCCCTGGCAGGTAAGCGACGCCGGGGATCTTTACGAACTCGCCAAGGACGACCGCATCGGTCCCGCGGCGGGCTGGAAGCCTCACAAAAGCGTTGAGGAGAGCGAAAACATCATAAAAGCGGTTCTCTCGGAACCTGAAACCTACGCGGTTTGCCTGAAAGAGACGGGAAAACCTGTCGGCAGTCTCGGCATCATGCCGGGCGAAACCGCCAATCCGAAACGCGGCAAAAACGAAGCCGAAATCGGCTACTGGATTGGCGTTGAATACTGGGGGCAGGGGCTCATTCCGGAGGCTGTGAGAGGGGCTTGCCGCTATGCGTTTGAAGAGCTCGGAATGGAAGCTCTTTGGTGCGGCTACTTTGACGGCAACGAAAAGTCAAAGCGCGTTCAGGAAAAGTGCGGCTTTAAGTACGTGAACACGGAAAGACTGTTCATGAGCCAGCTTGGCGAGTACAGATTGGTTCACTGCACGAAACTGACAAGGGAAGACTGGCAGAAAATGCAGGAGTACGTTCTGCGGCCCGAGGAAAAGGCGGACGAGGCGGAGGTTGAAAACCTCGTGAGGGAGTCGTTCTGGAACGTTTACAGGCCCGGCTGCAGCGAGCACTACGTCATCCACGTCCTGCGCGACGACCCCGCGTTCGTTAAGGAGCTTGACTTTGTCATGGAGCTTGGCGGCAGGATCATCGGCCAGAACATTTTCATGAGGACTTTTATTGACGGCGACGACGGCAGGAAGGTTCCGGTTCTAGCGATGGGCCCGATCTGTATCGCCAATGACCTCAAGCGCAAAGGCTACGGCAAGATCATCCTCGACTACTCGCTGAAGGAGGCCGCAAAGCTCGGCTACGGCGCGGTGCTTTTTGAGGGAAACATCAAGTTTTACGGCAAATCCGGATTTACCTACGCGAGGGAATTCGGCATAAGGTACCACGACCTTCCCGAGGGCGCCGACGACTCGTTTTTCCTCTGCAGGGAGCTCATCCCGGGCTACCTCAAGGACGTGACGGGCGTTTACAACACGCCAATGGGATACTACGTTGACGACAAAGACGTCGAAGAGTTTGACAGGCGGTTTCCGCCGAAGCAGAAGCTGAAGCTTCCGGGGCAGCTTTTCGACTGACACAAAGGAGAATTAAATGAAATATTGCAAAGAAATTACCCTAAAAGACGGCAGAAAATGCATATTAAGAAATGCGGATGAAAACGACGCTCAGGCGGTGCTTGACATATTCCGCCTGACGCATGAGCAGACCGATTTCCTCCTGACCTACCCCGATGAGAAATCGTTTTCGATTGAGGATGAGCAGGTATTTTTGAAGAGTATGACGGAGAGCGAAGGCGCGATTGAGATTATCGCCATCCTTGACGGCAAGGTCATCGGCACCGCAGGTTTTTCCGAGGTCGGAAAGAAAGAGAAAATCAAGCACAGAGCGGAGTTCGGAATAAGTGTGGACAAGGATTTCTGGGGCCTTGGCGTTGGCGGTGAGCTCACGAAAGCCTGCATCGAGCTTGCAAAGAAGGCGGGCTACGTGCAGCTTGAGCTTGACGTTGTCGGTGACAACTCGCGGGCGATGGCGCTCTACGAAAAATACGGCTTCAGGGAGTACGGAAGAAATCCCAAGGGCTTCAAATCCAGAACCTGCGGCTACCAGGAGCTGGTGCTCATGAGGCTTGAATTTTGACTCTTTACGCATTTTGCCAAAGATACTTCAACGATACTTCGTCTTTTCGAAAGGCTTTGTATTCCGAGATAGTTCGAAAACAAGGAATTAAGAATATGATGGCAAAATGCTTTGCGCGAGCTCCCCTCTCGCAGTACCTCTGTACATCTCTTAAGCCGCGATTTTGAGCTCTTTGCGCAAGTCGCAGATATAAGAGATGAAATAAACAAGGAGTCTTGCCACGATTACTCGCGACTTGCTTTCCGCAAACAAACCACTCGAAGTACCTTCGTACATCATCGGGTTTGTTCACGAAAAAATAGCTTCAAAATCGCTGGCTTAAGCAAGTCGGGGTCGCGCACGCAAAAATAGTTCAAAATTTCGAATCATGACTCTTTACGCATTTTGCCAAAGATACTTCAACGATGCTTCGTCAATGATGCTTCGTCTTTTCGAAAGGCTTGAATAAGAGAGCGGATTCGTGGTACAGTAAAGGCGAAAAAACGAAAGGAAACTACAGAAAATGGGACTTGTCAATTACATGGGAATCGCGGTCATCGTGCTGATTCTCATTCCGAACATCGTCTACATGATAAAAAGCAGGAACAGTGCGCCGGCGGTCTGGAAGAATAAAACTGCCGAAATTTTCGAAGGAATAGGCAGATTCGGCTGCATCGCCTTCATGATCGTGAACGTTCCGCACACGTGGTTTGGCTTCTGGTTCCTTGACGGGTTCCCGGTTTTTGTTATCGCCAATGCAATCCTCGCGCTCGCCTACATCATCCTCTGGATAGTGCTGTGGGAGAAGGACTGCGTGTTTAAGGCATTGGCGCTTTCAATCGTGCCGTCAATGATTTTCCTCGTAAGCGGCGTCCTGATCCTTTCGGTTCCGCTCATGGTTTCGGCCGTCATGTTCGCGGCTGCGCACATACTGATTTCTTACAAGAGCGTCAAACTCAGGCATCAGTGACGGAGGCAAAGCATGGAATACGTTAGGGTAACTAAAGAAAATCTAGAAAAAGAGCACATCTGCTGCGCGATCTCAAACAACAAAGACGTTCAGGTCGCGTCCAAGAAGGCGTGGCTCGAGGGCCGTTTTGACGACGGGCTGGTGTTCCTTAAGAGCGTTGAGCGCGGAAAGTGCTTCATCGAATACATTCCGGCTGAGAACGCGTGGAATCCGATTGACGCGGACGGCTACATGTACATCGACTGCCTCTGGGTCTCAGGCTCGTTCAAAGGTCACGGCTACTCAAACGATCTGCTTGCGGCGTGCGTTGACGACAGCAGGGCGAAAGGCAAAAAAGGCCTCTGCATCCTCTCGTCGGCCAAAAAGAAACCGTTCCTTGCCGATCCGAAGTACCTGAAATACAAGGGCTTTGAGGTCGCCGACGAGGCTTCAAACGGGATTCAGCTCTGGTATCTGCCCTTTGAAAAAGGCGCCGAAAAGCCCTGCTTCAAGCCGTGCGCGAAAAATCCTCACGCTGACGGCAAGGGCTACGTCCTCTACTACACGCACCAGTGCCCGTTTAACGCAAAATACGTCCCTATAGTCGAGGAAACCGCCAAGGCAAACGGCGTCGGCTTCAGGGCGGTCCTGCTTGACTCCAAAGAGGCCGCAAGAAATGCGCCGACGCCTATAACAACATACGCGCTGTTCTGCGACGGGGATTATATAACCAACGAGCAGATGAACGACGCAAGGTTTTTAAAGCTTATAGGGAAATGACGGGGAGGGGTAATCCCCGGAGCCTATAACGACAAACGCCGGCTTGCGACGGGAAGCACGCAAAAAACGGGCAGCAGAATAACACATACCGAAGGCGCTTTCGATTGACTGAGAGCGCCTTCGGTTATATAATAACACGACGGGGCGAAAGCTCTTTTTACAAACGTTTTTTCAAAGAATCGGAGGCAGTTCCCAATGAAGATGACATTCCGCTGGTACGGCGAAAACGACAAGGTCACGCTCGATCAGATCAGGCAGATCCCGGGTATGACGGGCATCGTTTCGGCCGTATATGACGTTGCTCCGGGCAAGCTCTGGAGCGTTGAAAGCATTGCCCGCATCAAGCAGTCCGCAAACGCAGCCGGGCTTGATTTCACTGTAGTTGAGAGCGTGCCTGTGCCTGAGGAAATCAAGCTCGGCGGAGCCTCCGCGGATGAGCTTATAGCGGTTTACTGCGAGAACGTGCGGAGGCTCGGCGCCGCAGGCGTCGACTGCGTTTGCTACAACTTTATGCCCGTTTTCGACTGGTTCCGGACAAACCTCAAAAACGAGCTCCCGGAGGGAGCAAACGGCCTTTCGTACGACGAAAAAGAACTGGCAAAGCTCGATCCTTTGAACGGCGAGTTCAGCCTGCCGGGATGGGACGAGAGCTACACGAAGAAGGAACTTAAGGAGCTGATGGAGCGCTACGCTGCCATTGGTGAGGAGGGTCTCTGGAGGAACGTTGAACGCTTCCTTAAGGCGGTCATTCCTGTTGCCCATGAGTCGGGCGTTAACATGGCCATCCACCCTGACGATCCGCCGTGGGGCATCTTCGGCCTTCCCAGAATCATTACCAACGAGCAGAATATCGAGCGCTTCCTGAAGATTGTTGACATGCCCGAAAACGGACTTACGTTCTGCACGGGTTCGCTCGGCGCTTCAGAGGACAACGACCTTCCGAAGATGGCCGAGAAATTCGCCAAGAGGATTCACTTCGCCCACCTTCGCAACATCAAGATCACGGGCTACAGGGAGTTCCACGAGGTTGCTCACCCGACAGACGAGGGCTCGCTTGACATGTATGCCATAGTGAAGGGCCTGATTCTTGGCGGCTTCGACGGCTACGTGAGGCCGGACCACGGAAGGATGATTTGGGGCGAAACCGGCAAGGGCGGCTACGGACTCTACGACAGGGCGCTCGGCGCGACTTACCTTGGCGGTTTGTTCGAAGGCATCAGCAAAACACTCGGAAAGTAACGGAGGTTATTTTATGGCTAAAAATGCGGTAATTACAGGTGCGGGCGGCGTGCTCTGCTCGTGCTTTGCAAAAGAGCTTGCAAAAGACGGTTTTTCCGTTGCGCTCCTTGACCTGAACTACGACGCGGCGAAACTTGTTGCCGATGAGATATGCGAAAACGGCGGTACCGCCAAGGCATACAAAGCCAATGTGCTCGACCGCGACATGCTCGAGGCCGTCAGGGAAGAGGTTCTCAGGGACTTCGGACCCTGCAGCGTGCTCATCAACGGCGCAGGCGGAAACAACCCCCGCTGCACCACCAAAAACGAGACTTTCGAGGAGGGCGACGAGGACGCTCAGGACTTCAAAACCTTCTTCAACCTTGACAAGAAGGACTTCAACTTTGTGTTTGACCTCAACATTGTCGGCGTCATGATTCCGACGCAAGTTTTCGCGAAGGACATGGTCAAAACGGGCGGCTCGATCCTCAACATTTCGTCGATGAACGCTTACAGGCCTCTCACAAAGATACCAGCGTACAGCAGCGCCAAGGCAGGCGTTTCGAACCTCACTCAGTGGCTGGCGGTTCACTTTGCCGGCACGGGCATCAGGGTCAACGCAATCGCCCCCGGATTCTTTGTCACGAACCAGAACAGGGACCTCCTTTTCAACAAGGACGGTACGCCCACGCCAAGGACAAACAAGATTTTAAACGCAACGCCAATGAAGCGCTTTGGCGAGCCCGAAGAGCTTGTAGGAGCCGTGAAGTTCCTGATCGACGACGAGAAGGCGGGCTTTGTCACGGGCGTCGTGCTTCCGATTGACGGCGGTTTCTCGGCTTACTCGGGCGTCTGACCCGCAGGGAGATTTATGATGGCTGACTACAGGCTTTGCGCATTTGCCGACGAGGCGTCGCCGATGATCGACGGCCAGATCGAGGCACTCAAAAGGAACGGCGTCGGGCTTCTTGAGATAAGAGGCGTTGACGGCGTAAACATTGCCGATATCACGCTTGAAAAGGCAAAAAGCGTGCGAGAGAAGCTTGCCGCCAATGGCATTTCAGTCTGGTCACTGGGCTCCCCTTACGGCAAAATCAACATAAAAGATGACTTCGGGGCGCACCTTGACAAGTTCAGGCACGGCCTTGAGCTCTGCTCGGCGCTCGGCTGCGGCAGAATAAGGCTCTTTAGCTTTTACGTTGACGGCAATACCGGCGACGCAATCTTTGACGAGGTCTGCGGCAGGCTCGCAAGGTTCTCGGAGGAGGCAAAAGCGGCGGGCGTCGTTTTGTGCCACGAAAACGAGAAGGGCATCTTCGGCGAAAAAGCCGCAGAGTGCGTAAAGATACACAGGGCGCTCCCTGACATAAAGGCGGTTTTCGACCCCGCCAATTTCGTCCAGGCCGGCGAGGACACGGTCGCCGCGATGGAGATGCTCGCCCCTTACGTTGACTATATGCACATCAAGGACGCTTTGAAGGGCAGCGGCGAGATCGTGCCCGCAGGGCGCGGCGACGGAAACATCGAGCGGCTCCTTGGCGTGTTCAAGAAAGGCGTGCTAACGGTTGAGCCCCATCTGCGGGTTTTCGCGGGACTCGAGGCGCTTGAGCAGGCCGGAGAAAAGAGCAGTATCGGGAACGCCTACAAGACGTCCGACGAGGCGTTTGACGCGGCGGTTTCCGCAATCAAAAACGTTATAACCAAGCAAACAAAGGAAGGTTTTAAAGAAAAATGAGAGTAGGCGCACAGCTTTACACATTGAGAGAGTATTGCAGGGACCTTGGCGGTTTCTCGGAGTCGCTTAAGAAGGTCGCCGACATAGGCTACGAGTTCGTTCAGGTGAGCGGAACGTGTCCTTTTGAGGCTGAATGGCTCAAAAACGAGCTTCAGAAGAACGGCCTGACCTGCGTCCTCACGCACACAAACCCTGACGCGATCAAAAACGACACCGCCAATGTAATCGAAAATCACAAGATTTTCGGCTCGAAGCTCATTGGCGTCGGCTGCATGCCCGGCGGGCACCAGTGCGCAAATTACGAGGCTTTCGAGGAGGGTTTCAAGCCCGCGGCCAGGAAGATTGCCGAGAGCGGCCTTTACCTCATGTACCACAACCACCAGTTTGAATTCGCCAAGGACGAGAAGGGCGTCACGGGCATGGAAAAGCTCGCGACCATGTTCTCACCCGACGAGATGGGCTTTACGGTTGACACCTATTGGGTTCAGTTCGGCGGCGGCGACCCCGCGCAGTGGATCAAAAACCTCAAGGGCAGGGTGCCGGCAATCCACCTCAAGGACATGGCAATCGTCTCAAACCAGCAGCGCATGGCAGTTGTCGGCGAGGGCAACATAAACTTCTCAAGGGTGCTTTACGAGGCCGAAAACGCAGGCACGGAGTATCTGCTTGTCGAGCAGGACGACTGCTACGGCGAGGACCCGTTTGACTGTCTCAGAAGAAGTTTTAAGAGGCTCGGTTCGTGGGGCCTCGATTGACATTGGCGGTTTACGTGCATTCTTAAAGACTATCAGGCTTTGAGCCTCAAAAAGTATAAAATATAGAAGAATCATGTGCATTCTCGCTTGTTGCGGAATGCGTAAAGAGTCAAAAATCATGGTTTTTCAGGAGGATTTGATTATGGAATATGTCAGAATGGGTATTCTCGGCGTCGGCAACATGGGAAGCGGACATATCGGCAATATCGAGGCCGGCAAGTGCCCCGAAATCCGCGTGACAGCCGTCTGCGACCTCAAACAGGACAGGCTTGACTGGGCGAAAGGTTTTATGAAGGAGGCGCCGGCCTGCTTTACGAGCGCCGAGGAGATGTTGGACTCGGACCTTATCGACGCGTGCATCATTGCCGTGCCGCACTACTCGCACCCCAAGTACGTGATCGAGTGCCTCAAGAGAAACATCCACGTCATGTGCGAAAAACCCGCCGGCGTATACACCAAGGCAGTTGTCGAGATGAACGAATTCGCCAAGACAAGCAAGGCAAAATTCGGCATGATGTTCAACCAGAGAACCGACTGTGTTTACCGAAAAATGCGCGAAATCGTAAAGAGCGGCAGACTCGGCCAAATCAAGCGCACCAACTGGATTATCACCAACTGGTACCGCCCGCAGGCATATTACGATTCGGGCGCGTGGAGAGCAACCTGGAGCGGTGAGGGCGGCGGCGTCCTTCTCAACCAGTGCCCCCACAACCTTGACCTCTGGCAGTGGATCTGCGGCATGCCCAAGACCGTAACCGCGCACATGTATTTCGGCAAGTGGCACGACATTGAGGTTGAAGACGACGTGACAGCGTTCGTCGAGTACGAAAACGGCGCGACAGGCACCTTCATAACCACTACGGGCGACGCCCCCGGCACAAACCGCTTCGAGATTACCCTCGAGGGAGGCAAGCTTCTCGCCGAAAACGGCAAGCTCTACATGACCGAGCTTGAGATGTTCGAGCCCGAATTCAGCAAGATTAACAAGGTTTCTTTCGCCCAGCCCAAGAGCACGACTGTCGAAGTCGAAACCGACGGACTCTCTCCGCAGCACTCCGGCGTCCTCAACGCTTTTGCAGCTGCCATTCTCAGGGACGAGCCCATGGTCGCAGGCGGCGAGGAGGGCATCAACGGCCTTACCATCTCCAATGCGATGCACCTTTCCGCGTGGCTCGGCAAGACCGTCGAGATTCCTTTCGACGCGGACCTTTACTACAACGAGCTCATGAAGAGGGTTGCAACGTCAAGGCGCAAGGATGACGTTGGCGGTGCCGTTGCGGACCTCTCCGGAACCTACAACACAGGAAAATGACAAGGGTTTGACATGAAAAGCATTCGGGTTGGAATTATCGGTGTCGGCAACATCGGCTACGCGCACTGCTCCTGCATCAAAAATGCCAAGATCAAAGGCATGACCCTCGGCGCCCTCTGTGACGTTGACGGCGAAAAGCTCAGGCGTCTTGCTGCCGAATTTCCGGATATTAAGATGTTTGAGGACGGTGACGAGCTCATTAAGAGCGGGCTTGTCGATGCCGTCATAGTCGCGACCCCGCACTACTTCCACCCCCATTACGTGATTTCTGCGCTCAAAAACGGCGTCCACGTCCTTTCCGAAAAACCCGCGGGCGTAAACGTTTCCGAGGTTCTCAAAATGAACGAGGCTGCGTCAAAGAGCGACCGCATCTTCGGCATAATGTTTAACCAGCGCACCGACCCGCTTTTCCAAAAAGCCAAGGAGATCATCTCAGGCGGCGGCATCGGCGCCCCCAAGAGGCTCGTCTGGATTGTCACCAACTGGTACCGCACCCAAAGCTATTACGACTCGGGCAGCTGGCGCGCGACCTGGAACGGCGAGGGCGGCGGCGTCCTTATAAACCAGGCTCCCCACAACATAGACCTCTGGCAATGGCTTTTCGGCATGCCCTCAAAGGTCACTGCTTTCTGCCGCGAAGGCCTCTACCACAACATAGGCGTTGAGGACGACGCGACGATTTACGCAGAATACGACAACGGAGCGTCGGCTGTCTTTATAACCACCACCGGCGAGGCCCCCGGCACAAACCGCCTCGAGATTTCGGGCGACAGGGGCCGCATAATTCTCGAAAAGAACGAGCTCCGCTACACAAAGCTTGACGTCCCCGAGCGCGAGTTCTGCTTTGCCGAAAAGGGCGCCGCAGCAACTCCTGCCGCCAATGAATTTCTCTACAAATTCGATAATCCGCGCGACGGCCACGAGCTCATCCTCGAAGATTTCGCATCCGCTGTCATAAACGGCACCCCTTTGATCGCCCCCGGCGTTGACGGCATAAACGAACTCTCTATAACCAACGCGGCCTTCCTCTCGTCCTGGACCGGAAAGCCAGTCACTCTCCCGCTTTCGCAGGAGGCAATGACCTGCTTTGACAGCCTGCTTGAGGAAAAGAAGGCGGCCGAAAAGAGTTTCAAAAACTCGCCCGACTTTGACACCGCCAAGCCCGGCTACATCAAACGCTGGAGCGTCAGCTGGTAAAAGCGCGGCGTACCGACAGGATACAAAAACAGCTCTTGATTCAGTTTAAATCTTATGACTGAGTTAAGAGCTGTTTTGCTTGTAGAAACTGTGTTGCTTAATGTGCGTTGATGAGCTTAAAACCTGTAAGCTGAGACTCCCGGATTAAACCCTGAAGTCAAACCTGTTTTCGCCTGCCTTCAGCGTTATTACCGTCTCCTTGTACCTGAACGCTGCCGTCTTGCCTTCGGGGAGCGTGATCGAGGCGTGCACATTGGCGGCATCCTTTTCGTCCCTTGAGTAGCTTGCCGAAACCTTACCGCACGGGAGCTTTCTTGAACCTGAGAGGCGGTTTGACTTGGCGGGGATAAAAGGCGCGATCACAAGCTTCTCGTATCCTGCGGAGTCCGGCTCCTGAGTTATACCCAAAAGCCTCTCAAAGAAATACGTCACCGGCGAGCCGAACATCGGATGGCTGTGCGAACGGTCCCTTGTAGAGTTAAGCCAGTATTCGCTGAGTGTTGTGAAACCTGCCTTCATCCAGCCCGCAAAAGTTCTGTCGCCGAGCAGCAGATCGACCGCAACGTCTCCCTGACCTATGTCAAAAAGAACTCTCGTCACTACGTCCGTACCGCATATGCCCGTATCAAACTGCTTTAGCCCCGCGTAGTAGCCGACAAGAAACTGCTTCGTCGCCTCATCACCAAGCCCCATATCGAGCGCAAACGCATTGGCGCCCTGAATATTGGCAAGGAAATTGTGGTCCCACGTGTTGTAGTAAGCCGCGTTTGTAGCCTTAAGCCTAATGTCGATCTTCTTCAGAAGTCCCGGAACGTCTTCTTCCCTGCCGATGAGCCTCGCAATCTCAATCGCGCGCCTCATAGACTTGATATAGTAATAGTTGTTCACGAAACCTGCCGGAAGAGCCGTAGGCGTCAGCGTGCACCAATCGCCAAGGCACCACTCGCCCGCCTTGTCACTGACAACAATATCGTTAAGCGAATGCTCCTCAAGGTAGTCAAAGTAGCGCAGCATCTGGGGGTAGAGACGCCTTGCCGGCTCGATGTCGCCGTACTCCTTGTAGTACCTGTACGGAACCTCCACAATCGCGCATCCCCACGCGCCCGGTCCGCCGCCGCTCCTGATATATGGCGCGGTATACTGAACGTGGCCCGTCAGAACATCCTGGCAATCCGAAATATCGTCAATCCACTTGCGGTAAAACTTTCTCGCGTCAAGAACCGTCATCGCCGCCTGGCACGTAAGCTGACCGTCGCCCGTATAGCCCCTTCTCTCAATGTGAGGGCAGTCCGAAGGAATACCCGCGTGCATATTGCTGAGCTGGGTGTTAATGTAAGCCTTGTAAAGCCAGTTGAGCGCCTCGCAGTCAGAGTCAAACGTCGAGGACACGCCAACGTCCGCATGCACAAACCCGACGCTCACAACTTCCGCATCCCCGCACACCTCGATGTACCTGAAAGCAAACCAGGTAAACCTTGGCGATATCGTTCTGCCTTTTCCGTCAGACACGGCAACGAACGTCTGCCTGTGCATATACCTCGTGTCGATCATGTTCTCCGAAGTCTTCTCCTCCGAAAACGCCAATGCAACTTTCCTGCCTTCTTTTGCGAGAATTTTCACAACCGGCACAGCCGAAATGTTCTTCCCCGCATCGTAGACCCTGCACCTTGCGCCGTCCTTCTCGTACTCGTTTATAACCCTTGGCGTTATGACCTCGGTCACCCTGTCGCCCGGGCAGTCAGAGAACAGATATTCGGTCTCAAGGGGCCTTGCCGCCTTCGCCGCAACAGTCTTCCCGTTATAGCCAACGTCACTTATAACCTTATCGTCAAACCCTGTATAGTCGTGGCTCTCAAGGAAAGTAAAGTTGTAGTCGCCCGTGACAAAGCTGTCCGCAAACACGTCGCTCTCGCCCGAACAGAAAGTCTCTTTTTTACCGCCGCCTTCAACAGTTATTAGATAAATCACCTTGGCGTCACCGAAAGGACCCGCCTGGAAAGTGTACCAGCCGCCTCCGAAATGAATCGCAAGCAGGTTCTCGCCTTCCCTGACGTTTTTCGTTATGTCAAACTCAGGCACAATCAGTCTGTGTCCGAAAAGCTTTTCGTCGACCGGGTAATCCTTTCTCGCCTCAAAGTCTGTGTTAAGGGGCAAAAATGCGCTGTCGTTAACCTCCTGACCGTTAACGTAGGCATGGAAAAAGCCAAGGCCTACGGCCCTCAGCGTCACCTTTTCAAATTTTCCGTTTAAACGGAAAACCCTCCTTAAAACAGGAAAAGCGATCTTCTCCGCGGGCTCAACCCAAATCGATTTTCCGAACATTTCCTTCTGTGTCATCGTCAAAGACTCCTTGCTTTTTATGTGTCAGCCCCGGTCCGGAAAACCCCTCCCGCAGGCCTCTCCCACTCCGCAATTATAATCGCAATCCGCCGGTTTTTCAAGTGCCGCCAATCCCTCTCAAAGACCCCGCCAATGCCTCCCGCCGCCTTAAACTAATGCTTGTTACAGTTAGGAAAAACCCACCGGAAAGCGCGAGAAAACACGCGAAAAACGTCGAAACTCGTCGAAATTTGTCGAAACTTTACGATATTCGTCGAAATTTGTCGAAACTCCTCGAAATTCGTCGAAACTTGTCGAAACTCGTCGAAACTTGTCGAACGGTGCACCCTTTTCAAACCCTCTCCGCCGTGTTATCATTTCCCTCGCGAAGGACGGTGACGGAAGGGAGGTGTCAATCGCTTGGCAAACCGTTTTTATGTTGACTACGTCGAGAAATCACTGAAGAAAAAACTGGCGCCCGGAGGGTCGTATTCCGACCGGGAATTCAGGGACCTTGCGCTTGAGTGTGTTGAGGAACTTGCGGGAAAGATCGGCATTGGCGATGTCGAGAAAAACGAGATTGCGGAGACTGTTTTTGCGGCCCACCGGAAGCTCGGAATTCTGCAGCCGCTGCTGGATGATCCTGAGGTGAATGAGATTATGATCAACGGTACCGAGAATATTTACATTGAACGTAAAGGCAAAATCGAAAGATATGAAAAGCGGTTTTCGGATGCCGGGGTTCTGCTCAACGTGATTCAGTCGATGGTTTCGTGGGTCGACAGGACTGTCAACGAGAGTTCACCCGTTGTGGACGCGAGGCTTTCTGACGGGTCGAGGGTTAATATAGTTTTGAAGCCTGTCGCGATTAACGGACCTGTTGTGACGATAAGAAAATTTCCGGATAAGTCGTATGTCATGGATGAGCTTGTGCGCTTCGGAAGTCTTTCTTCGGAAGAGGCCGCGTTTCTCGAGGAGTGCGTCAAGGCTAAGGTTAATATCTTTGTGTCCGGCGGAACGTCGAGCGGAAAAACGACTTTTCTTAACGTCCTTTGCAAATTCATATCCGACAGGGAACGAATCGTGACCGTGGAAGATTCTGCGGAGCTTCGGCTGACGCCGCCGAACCTTGTAAGGCTTGAAACGCGTGATCCGGGGCCCGGCGGCGCGGGAGGGGTGAGCATGAGAACTCTGATAAAAACCGCGCTCAGAATGAGACCGGACAGGATAATTGTCGGAGAGGTAAGGGATTCGGCGGCTGTTGATATGCTCCAGGCAATGTGCACGGGACACGACGGCAGCATGTCGACGGCCCACGGAAACAGCGCAAGAGACATTATAACGAGGCTTGAGACAATGGCTCTCTGGGAGGGCAACATTAACAGCGAGGCCATAAGGATGCAGATAGCTTCGGGGCTTGACCTTGTGGTTCATATGCAGAGGGACAGCGGCATGAGACGTTTTGTAGCGGAAATCTGCTATGTATCCGGCATGGAAGACGGCAAGGTGGAGCTTAAGACCCTCTACAAAAACGGTGTAAAAACAGGAGAAATCGGGAAGGAGACGAGACTTTATGAAAAAATCTGCGGGCATTAAGAAGCTCTTCGGAAACGTTTTTTCGTGCGGAGAAGGCATGTACGCGATTAAGCCTGTGATTCCCTTTGCGGCAGGAGCATTGTTTTTTGCGGCGGTTACCGCGGGCGCGTTTATACTCTCAAACAATCTGTACGTGTCTGTCGCGGCCGCGGCATTGGCGTTTCCGTTTTTCCTGAGAAGTTTTCTTACAGCACTTAAAGCTAAGAGAAAGAAAAATATCGAGGGAGAGTTTCTTGAGGCAATGCAGCTTGTTCTTGCCGCCGTGACGGCCGGAAATTCGGTTGAGCAGGCTTTCGGAGCGGTGTGCGACGATTTTAGAAACGGAAGCTCGATAAAAATCGACAATATCGTGCCTGAGCTTGAGTCTGTGTGCAGAAAGACAGGGATGCTTTACCATTTCTATGACGAGCTAATGATATTTGCCATGAAGACTAAGAGCGAGGATGTCATAAGCTGTGTGAAGGCAATGTCAATCGTAGGTGTTCGCGGCGGAGATATGGCTTACGTGATAAGAAATGCGCTTTCAAACATGAGAATCAAGTTTGAAACTGATGCTGAGATAGCGGGCTCGCTGGCTCTTCCCAGATACAACATGAGAATCATAACCGTGATGCCTTTTGCACTCGTGCTTCTTGTGAAAAGCATGTCCAAAGGCTACATGGATGCGCTCTACGGGAGCAGCGCGGGGCTTGTGATCTCGATAGGGGCAATGATTGTCATTGCGGCGGCATGGGTCCTCGGAAACAGGCTGTGCGACATCAGCGTTTAAGGCGGTTGCGAGGGGGTGATACCGTTGGCGATTCAGTTTAACATGCTTTCGGCGTACAACGAGTCGATGAACAGAAAGCTCAAATTCATATACGGAGAGGCTTCTGAAAAGAAGAAAAAGGAGCGAAAGACGCTTTTTAAGATGCTCCCGGTTTTCGGAGCCCTGACGTTTGCTGCCGGGATGGTTTTCGGCTTGACTGTTACGGAGGCTGCGGTGCTCGGCACCGGTGTGCCGGCAATTCTTGTCGTCATGTCAGAGCACGGAATAAACGACAAGGCAAAGAAAAAAACAAGAAAGCTGAGACTGGGGCTTGCGGATCTTCTTGAGAGACTTGCGGTGCTTGTTGACGCGGGGGTGCCTCTTTGGAGCGCAATCGTGACTGTGAGCGGGTATATGAAAGAAAACGACGGTGCCCTTGGCGATGAGCTCAGACATACCGTGAATGACTTCGTGACCCAGTCCGGCTACTATTACGAACCTGAGACGGCAATGGAAAACCTCGCCAAAAGGTGCGGCGACGCAAAAGTCAGCACGTTCGTATCGCTTATCATCCAGAACTCAAGGAAGGGTGCCGATGAGCTTGCTCCGCTGCTCAGAATGCACGCGGCAAACCAGAGGGAGGAGCGAAAGGCGATATCAAAACAGATGGCTGACGAGGCGTCAACCCTGATGGTGATACCGTCTGTCATGATACTTATTGCGGTGCTCGTCCTGACCGCAGCACCGGCAATGATAAGACTTTTTTCGGCATAAAACGCCGGGCATTAAAAACAAATTCCGGGGAGGGGTATATTTGAGAATTTTAACGCAAAAAATCGGGAAAATCGTAAGCAGAGGCGCATTTTTACTGCAGCAGAAGCTTTGCAGATTCAGGGATGACATTCGCGGCTTGGGTACTGTAGAGATCGTCTTGCTCGTTGCCGTTCTTGTCGCATTGGCGCTTTTGTTTAAGACCTTCATCACAAGGTACGCAAACAATATGTTTGAAAACATCGAGTCTAAAACTGAGGGGGCGCTTTCGGATTGGTAAACGGTTTCGCTGAAGAGAATAACAGCCCGGATGGCTTTGAAGAGGACCTTGGCGGGAACGGCAGTGTCATGATCAGCAACGACAGGTCAGTCACCACCGTGAGGCTTATCGGCAACGACTGCTACCTAAGCTACAAGAGGGCTCTGCAGGAGAGGGATTTTTTGAACGCATGCGACCAGGCGGAGTTTCTTCCCGCAACCGTGACGTCAGACGGATACTCATGTACGTTAAGAGGCAGGGTGACTTTGAAGGAGATTGTATTCGGGGATGATGTGCCGGGCCTGAGACCGATCAGGGCGATTGTGTCGTGCCTGACGGAGCTCATAAAGTGCGCGAAGGAATACGGGGTTGACGCGAGGGAGTTTGTGTATGACTACAGCGCGGTCATCGTGAGAAACATAGACTCCGACTACAAATTTCTCTACATGCCGGGGCTTAAGAAGGTTGCCGAGAGGACGACTGTGAACGATCTCGTGAAGATTCTTTTTCTCAACACTGACACCGATAGTATTCCCGCATCCGATTACGAGCGCCTGCGAGACGACGTGAGAAGAATACGTCCGGAGGAGAACCCGGACGAGGTGATTGAAGACCTTGAGCGGCTGATTGAAAGAATCGACAGCCTGACAACGGACGTGACGCTGAAGGATAAGCTCTTTGGCTTTTTCAGGCAAAAGAACGCCAGGTCTCCGGAACAGGAGAAGGAACAGCTGTTTTCATGCAGTATAAGGGGCGTTGGCGATATTGAGCCGCTTCAGATGGAGAGACAGATTGCAAAGGAGAGACGGATTTACCTAAGAATAGGACGGGACGGCGATTGGGCGGATATTCTTGTGCCGAGCCTTTTTGCGAGCAGAAGACACGCAACGCTCGTGATATCGGGCGACGGGAGAATTGAGCTTGAGAATTTTTCGATGAACGGGCTTGCCGTCGACGGCGAGGAGGTAAAGGACGTATACGAGAGAGATATCAGAGGTCAGGAGGTGACTGTAAAAATCACGGAAAACTGCGGCATTGTGCTGTCCGCGGCATGAAGCTGCAACATCGTACTTTGACTCAAACGAATACTATTTGCTGTCCAAAAATGTTTTGGAAAGGGGTTTCCGGTTCTTTCCGTTTTTCACAAAAAATCATTGACACGAAATCACGATTGTGCTACAATCGGCTCCGTGCCTTTGGATGACACGGAAAGATGGTCGAGTTGGTTTAAGGCACCGGTCTTGAAAACCGGCGATGGTTTTGCCATCCGTGGGTTCGAATCCCACTCTTTCCGCCATCCTGGATATGCGCCCATAGCTCAATTGGATAGAGCGTCTGGCTACGGACCAGAAGGTTGTGGATTCGAGCTCTGCTGGGCGCGCCATTTAGGACAGCTGTTTTTGCGGCTGTCTTTTTTTATGGTTTTTTCGGTGGTTTCGGGGTGAGAAAAGGGTTCTTTCGGGCGCTCATTTTCTTGATATACAGGCGGATTTTGTGATAGAATACGTTAGTCGAAAGACACCTTATTCTGTCAGTGGGAGAAGCAGAAATGCACCGGTTCAGGACGTTCCATCCTATAACAAAACTGGCTTTCTTTGCAGTGATTTTCGCGATTTCGATGTTCACCGAGAATCCGGCTGTGAGAGTTATGTCGCTTGCCGGTGCGATAACTGCGCTTGCCGTGAGCGGCACTCCGTTTAAGAGAATTTTAAAGTTTGTCGGAATCGGAATGATATCTGTCCTGCTCATCGGCGTTATGAACTGTTTTATAGCTCATGACGGTAAGACTATATTGTTCGATCTGCTGAAGCTGCACATAACGCTTGAAGCATTCTACTACGGACTCTCGGCAGGAGTCATGATCGTCGGCGTGGCAATGTGGTGCGTATTCATAACGGACGAAACGGACACGGA
>Ga0310786_10002319_pt1 | contig 29293 bp, 52 predicted proteins | sample AusTroGonzalo_MG_FD_203881 | JGI IMG/M metagenome (GOLD analysis project Ga0310786, IMG submission 203881) | Bovine rumen microbial communities from tropical cattle in Woodstock, Queensland, Australia - Gonzalo_03 (v2) (version 2) | ecosystem: Host-associated > Mammals > Digestive system >...
GCTTTGGGAAAATCTTTATTCCTTGTAACAGACCAACTGTTCTTATGTATTCCAAACGCCCTAGTATATATTCCATTCTCTTTTAAAAAACGCCTATACAACTTAAAAGCTTCTTTAAAATTATAATTATTCATGACTTAAATTTGTTTTTTCTATATATTTTTCTATAAATTCCATATCCTCTTTCATTTGCTCTAAAAATTCACTATGCTCTTTCATTTGCTCTAAAAATTCACTTTTAGAAGAACTACAAACAAATTCTTTTTTTAAGTTCATAAAACTTCCTATTTCATCATATGACACTTTTTCACCATATGTTTCACGCAAGCAAATGACCCACTTAATATGTTTTAACCACCAAAAATATTCACCCTCATAACTGCCACGCCATAAACAAAATAAATCACAATCTTGTAACCAACGGTCATATTCAGTTGCATCTAAAGCCTTACGTAAACTATTTGTATGTTTGCGTCCATAACTTTTTTTATGTATTTCAAACACACGTTTATATATACCGTTTTCTTTCAAAAAACGTTTGTATAACTTGAAAACATTATCAAAAGAATAACTATTTTTACTCATTATTTTTTTAAAAAATCCGAAAATGATTTTTCCCATTTTTCACAAATTTCTAACCAAAAGTCTCTTCCTTGATAACTTCCTTGCCATGCAAACGCATAATTAATATAAAGTCTAGGAGCAAGATTTTTAAATATTAAATCTCTAGGATTATCATAAGATAATGATTCAGGAAAATGCCCTTTTATAAACTTAAAATCAACATTATGATAATATTCATCAAAAACATTCTCACGAATCAAAAAACTATTAAACCAATCCTTTATTTCCCCCAAATTATTCTTTATATATGCATTTTCAAAATCCTTTGATAATTCTAAATTTTTCATCACAGACCCAATAATGCATATAGGATTATTTTCAAACGCTTTTTTTATTACATCACTTCTATTTCTACCATAACCGATATTCAACAAATGAGTAGTATAATTATTTAGTTTTCTAATAAAATCACTATAAAGGCCGTTGTCCTTTAAATAACGAACCATTTCTTTATAAACCTTGTATCTTGGAAGTATATTAGCCATAAACCTATTTTATTTCATTTGCAATAATTATGCACTCATTCTCCCACTTCGTGTTTATATCGCTCCAATAAGTCTGACCTTGTGGAGTGTCACACCAATGAAAAGCACGCATTATAAAACCATATGGAGATAAATTACTATACACAAGCTTATGCTTGTCATCAGATTCAACAAACTTAATAGCAACATGTCTTATATAGTTTTTATCAACATTTCTAAAAAAAGTGTCATAGCACTTCTCAGTCTTCAAAAAATTCTCAAAACCATTGATAAAAATATCACTGTAAATACTTAATATATATTTGCCAGAAAATGAATTAGAAACATCACGTTCCGCATTAATCTTCTCTTCAAAGTAATCATTGCAATTACTGAATAAATAAAGAGAAAAAAATAAAGGGCAATTACGATAAAGAGAACTTATTAAATGCTTCTCATCACTTTTTTTGTTAAAAAAACAATTATTATAACTCCTTAAAGCAGCACTATACAAGCCAATTTCCTTAAAATACCTTATCTGAGCCTTGATTAACTTGTTACTAAACTTCATAATATACATTTTGCCAAATATACAATATTTTTTTAATATAAACAAATATTTATCGTTAATTAATGTTAATAAACAATGGCAATGAGAATATTCAAATATTTAGGCTCATTAATAAAAAATGATACCGGTAATTCATCAAAAAGCTTCGCACTAGTCACGTCAACTATAACAACTGCATTGGTTAGTATAATCATAGCATCAGTTATAGCATATGACGGATTCAAAGACGGAATCATTGATACAGACCTCGAAAAAGCAGGAATATTTATAGTACTGGCTTCTTCAGGAATAGCAGCAGCAGGAATACCAAAAATATTCGGAGAAAAAAATTATAAATATAATATAAACGAAAATAACCAAATAAAAGAAAATAATATAAATAACTATGAATAAAAAATTGATTAGATTAACAGAACAAGACCTTCATAAGATTGTGAAGGAATCAGTAAATAGGATTCTTAATGAATGTGACGAATTAGCAGATAAAGAGCAATCATAACAATGGTTGCTCTTTTTTTTATATAAACATATTAAACACTTTATAAAAAAATACATAAATGTATACCGGAAATTTTTTTATATATTATAAGAAAATAAAAAAATCTTGAAATATATATGTGGAATTTTTTTTAAAAAAATAGCTTATTAAAATATTTGACCGGATTTTTCCGGAAAATTTGAGCGAATAACTGTTCCGCTTCTAAATGCCCAAAAAAGCCTAAAAGGGGTAGGGGTTATAGAGGGTGGTGGGGTGGAGGGGTGGCATATAAGGCATTTTAAAGCCTTCTGACAGCGTTTTATTATCTTTCCTTATAAGTTTATCATTACATATATAAAACACGCTTAGAATGACTTAAAATGCATCATTAATTTAATTTGTTTTATTAATATTTTTTAACTAGTAATATTTGCATGAATCAGATATTATTCGTACCTTTGCAGTGGGCTTCCAGGACTCACGAGCTGGAGGCGTGTGAATAGACATCCGGCCATCAAATGTTAATGAAATGTTAAAGTTAAAAAATAGCTTGCATATTTGCAAGAAAAGCTGTACCTTTGCAACGTGATTAATAAACAAGAAGTTTAATTTTAAAATCTATCAGTTATGGATTATCAGAGTATTATGAACGTTATCAACTCAACTCGCAAGGGTCAGTTTGGTATCAATGTTGTTGCACTTATTTCATGCGACAACAGGTTATTGGCAAGTGGTAAGCATTTAGCAGGTCGTGTTCAGAAATTGACTATTGGCACTAACATTCGTTTGGTGTCGTTTGTTGGTAAGGTTGAGGGCAAAATGGATGGTGGCAGTTATCAGGTATCAGCCCCAAAGGGTTTTGTGTGGGTTGAATATCCCTACATCAAGCAAGCCATTAAGAGTGGCAAGCAATATCTCACTATCAATTATAGAGAGTGCGATGAGAGGACTGATTTTGAGAGTGTGTACTTCCTCGATGGTAAGGTAGTGGATAAGAGTGTTGTTGAGCCTTACTTCAAGAGTAGTAGCAATGGCTATAGCCAAAAGCAAGCAGCAGCAGGTATCACTGATGAGAGAGAGCAGACTAAGGTTGTTCAGTATGAACTGCAAGGTATTCACTACATAGGAACTTGCAAAGCTGATGCAGAAGACATTTACAATACCCTACAAAAGTAGGGTATTTCCTTTTTTGTATATATAAGTACTTAATTAAGTATATATGTGTGTTGTGGTGGCCATTTAGTCGCCACATTTTTTTTATGTTAATTAAATGTTAAAGGTTTGATTTTACTTGCAAACGTGGTGAGAAAGTCGTACCTTTGCAGTGGGAAAACAGTTGGATACAGGTTTGGAGGCAGATGGTTAGCACGGCTGTCAGTGTTTGTTAATGATATGTTAATGATGTGGTTTTATTTGTATATATCAATTATTATATATACCTTTGCATCATCAAACAATTAAACAAGGAGAAAGAAGTTATGAGTACGAAAAGATTTACACCTGAGAATATTACTGAGTTGAAGAAAGACGAGGTATTCGTATTTGGTTCAAATATACAAGGCGAACACGTTGGCGGAGCAGCAGCCTTTGCCAACAAAGTGTTAGGTGCAGAAATGGGTGGTGGTTTTGGCTTCTGCGATTTCGCTTGCAAAACTTATGCCATTCCCACTTGTATTAGAGTTTGGGCGGGTACGTTGAAGCCTTTTAGGGCTACAAAACCTTTTGAGAACGTTAATCAAATAAAGCCTTTTGCTGACGCTTTCATCAGCGATGCAAAGCATTTTGCTGATAAAACATTCTATGTAACGAAGATTGGTTGTGGTATTGCGGGTTTCAAGGTAAGTGAGATAGCTGAATTATTTCGTCCATGTTTGGAAATGGATAATGTTATATTGCCAAAGGAGTTTGTGGAAACTTTGCTTTATCCCATTGTTATAGATAATCTTTCAAAGCGTGGTTTGGTTGGTGGCAAAGACTATGATGATGACTGCGCTATGGTTTATGTAATGGAACGCATTTGTGGTAAGCATTCGTTGGATGATATACTTGATGAATTTGAGAATTTGGATGGTAGTATATAATTGAGTGATAGGTTTTTAGTTATACATTATTGTTTGTTTTGCGTTGGGTGCGTTGTCCGTGAGGATAGCGCACTTTTCTTTTATGTGGTTCTGATTCAACGAACAGCTCGTGGTGAAGCCTTCCTCGTTTCCCCACTGCAAAGGTAGTGAATTTGTGGCGTATTTGCAAGCATTATTTGGTATTTAACATTAGTTTAACATTTATGTTAATATTGAGTTAAATATCTATTTTTCATTGTATATATCAATATTATTATGTATCTTTGCATCGTATTAAACAAATTAATTATGAAGAAGTTTAAGTTTTTTAATGGTAAGAAGCACAAGGCAATAGGTTACGCCTATGATGGAAAACCAATAGGTTGGATTGCTTGTGGTGAGAACGATTAATAGAGCGATATTATTTAAGCTTGGTTAAGTTATGACAAAAGAAGAAAGAAATAGAATCAACGCTGAAATTAAGCGTCTTGACGTTGCTATAAAAAAGCACACTAACTTGGCACGTTGGGGCAATGTAGAATCAAGGGAGAGGTTGAGGACGTTGCGTCAGGATAAGCGAGAGTTGGTTGCATCATTAAAAGAGAATTGACGTTTTTACTCTGATACTTTTTTGTAGATTACTTGTGAGGTTGGAAGCGTGTTGCTCGTGAGAGTAGCACGCTTCGTTTGTTATATGTGTTAATTAAATGTTAAAGTCTTATTTTTACTTGTGAATATGGTGGAAAAGTCGTACCTTTGCAGTGGGATTACAGTTAAGGACTGGTTGGGGGCAGATGGCTAACACGGCTGTCAGCATTTGTTAATGTATTGTTAAACTCATTATATTATTTGCATGGTACTTATTTATTTATTATCTTTGCACAAAGAAATAATAATAACTATTAATTTATAGGAGAAACGAATTATGTGGTGGATATTATTTGTAATATGTGTAGCAGCTTATATGATAATTGATAATGCGATTGATAAGCATGGAAGCTTAAAGGATTTTCTAAATCATTTAAAAGAGGTGGAAGAATAGAATAGTAATATATATTTATATGTATAAATCTAAAATATTATATTACTATGACATTGCCAAATATAAAAAATGAAAAGGAATTTCGTCAGGCATTAAGAGGGTGTGACGATTTTGATTGGGATGATGACTATGACCCCTTTACTGATGTATAAGTAACATAATAATTATTTGTTTGATAAGTGGAATTGCATTTATAGAATGTGGTTCCACTTTTTCTTTTGTATATGTCTTTGCCATCAAGGTGAGTCTGACGACGGTGAACGCCTTCCTGGTTTTCCCACTACAAAGGTACGAATAAAATCTGATTCAAGCAAGCCTTTTTTCATATTTAACACTATTTTAACACTTATGTTAATGATATGTTAAAGGTTCAATTTTCCTTGTGAGTGTGGTGAAAAATGACTACCTTTGCAGTGGGGATTACAGTCTGAAGCTGGTGGACAGTGGATTCCACAGTTTGACAGCTAATGTTAATGAAATGTTAAAGGTTTGATTTTATTTGCGTATATCATATATTATTATTACCTTTGCACTTGTCAAATAAACAAATAAGCAATTATATGGTAGTAGATAAGAACGGTACAAGAATAGACCAAGGCGATGAAGTTCAATTGTTTACAATGAAGCTGAAGTGTTACCAAGTGAATTAATAGTATGTAAAAAAATAAGATTTATGAAACAGCAAGTAATTTTAAAAGAGAAAAGGGTACGCCCTATTTGTGAGATTGCAAGAGAGATTCATTCTGATTGGGGAAAGAACATATACTTTGGTGCTAAGCCCTATCTAACAGCAATGTTATCGCTCGAAAAGATAACAGACAAATATATGTTTGATTCCGCTGATGAAATAGTGAGGTATTTCCTCAGTAATGCAGGAACATGGAAGGGTGAAACAGCAAGAAGGATTAAGAAGGAACTCAACGAAATGTTGAAGATGAAATAATAGAAGGTTTTGTATGTCGTTCATAGCATAGTTCGGATTTTTAGGTTAAACTTTGGTGAAACGTGTTGCTCGTGAGAGTAGCACGTTTTTTCTGCTATATAGGTACTTAATAAAGTACCTTTTATTATATACCAACAGGTTGGCCAGCTCGTGGCGACGGTATCCTGTTGTTTCCCACTACAAAGGTATAAAATATATAGCATATATCCAAATAATATTAATAGTTTAACATATTATTAACACCGGCATATTGAAATGTTAAATTATAGTTAAATATAGACAAAAGCTTGCATATATCATTATTAATATATACCTTTGCACTTGTTAAACAAACAAATATTATGGCAAAGGTAAAAATCAACAAACAAAAGCGCATCATTTGGTCTAACAATGATTATGATGAATGGTGCGAAGCAATGCAAGGTGAAATTACCGACGAAGAAATAACGCCTGAATACTATCATTTTTGTCGTGAAAATGACTTGTATGATGAGCGTGCAAACTTGAACAAGGAGGTTGATGGTTATATCGTAGCCTTTGCAAATTTAAGTTTATGGAGTGGCAGAGTTAATGGCGCAAAGCTTATAGGTACAAATGTTAAAGATATTCTATGCTCTGATTGTGATTATGCTACATGGTTTTGTGACCCATACAATGTTAAGTGCGAAAGCATACATCATGACGGAACGAATTATATCTTGTATAGGGTGGCTAAAGATAAGGAAACTGCCGAACGTCTTGAAGTTAAAATAGCCCTTCATGATATGACAGAAGAAGAATTTAGGCGTGCAACAAAATCTCTTCGCCCATATATTGCACAAACTTATGGTTGGTAAATTGTAACTTTCTGATATTCATACTTGTTATTTGATTTTTTGAGGTACGTTGTCCGTGAGGATAGCGTACCTTGTTTTTTATGCGTTCTGTTGAATGTTTCGACGAACAGCTCGTTCTGAAGCTCTTACTGGTTTCCCCACTGCAAAGGTAGTGAATTTACAGGTAATATGCAACTATTAATTAAGCATTAACACTATTTTAACACTATTGTTAAAGTATAGTTAAAAGTATTATTATATTCTTTTATTTCAATATTATTTATTACCTTTGCAGGTGTAAATAAAATAAATAATATTATGGATAAAGGTAAGATTATAGCGGTGTTTAATATAGTTCAACAAGCTAAAAGCTTGATGATAGAAACGATTAATGAAGCTATCAAAGATAATGGTGGTGAAATAAAGTGGTATGAGAAAAATGGTGAAGAACGTTTTATCAAGCCAAACGAAAATGGTAACATTGCTATGTTTGATGATTTTTACAATGAATTAGTGCTGATTGAAGATTTGTCGATTGACGAACTCTATGATATTTGCAAAACATTTTTAATTTAAATTAAAAGAAAAAGAGATTGTGTAAAATATACTTTGATTCATTTGCTATTTGTTTGGAGCGTGTTGTCTGTGAGGATAGCACGCTTTTTATGTTAATGAAATGTTAAACTATATAATATATTTGGATATATCAATTTTTATTTGTATCTTTGCCACAGAAATAATAAATAAAGTAATCTGATTATGAAGAAAGTCAAATGTGTTACATGTGGTGCTGATGTGGAGATAGACATCGCAAAAGCAGTAGATGAAGAGGGTGAAGAGTTTGTATGCCCTAATTGTGGACTTCGTTTCAGATACACTGATAAGGTAAAGTAAATAAGTCCTACCATGCTGAATGTAAAAGTTTCAAAGAGAGAAGACGCAGCATAAAGCGTGGTAGGCATATCAAAATAGATTTTACTCATATAATTATAGTTTTAAGTTTGAATTGAAAGTGGTTGCTCGTGAGAGTCGCCACTTTTTCTTTTGTATATATATCACCCGAGAGCCGTGGTGGATGACTCTGAAGCCTTCCTGGTTTCCCCACTACAAAGGTACAAAAAACACGGCATATATACAAGCCTTTTTTCATCATTAACACTATTTTAACACATTATGTTAATTAAATGTTAAACAATAAAATTCATTTGGATTTTAATGTAATAATTACTACCTTTGTGGTGGGAAAAACTGTAAAACCAGACAGATTAACATCCAACGAACTTAACTAATTGAAAATCAATAAATTAGTTTTAATCCTTCTTCAGATATACTTCATTTTTATTTGTAATGGTATGTCAACTACCCCTCCCTAAAGGAAGGGGCTTGCCACAAAGCCACTAGGCTTCTGACGATTGGGTGATTGACTGCACCCTGCCACTTAAGGGCAGTTGACTGCTCGAAAGTGGGTGATTTGCACGAAGTGCAATATTGACCGCAGCGTTCCAATCTGCATCAAACACAACACCGTCAGAACAAATGTAATTACAACCTTGACGAACACCGTCACGCTTGTTTGTTCTGCTGTCAGTTTGACTCGTAAACGCTGGAGAAACTGTTTCAACTCGCTTTCCAACGAGTTGTGCCTTATGGGTCAAGCGTTCTTTGAATAAATAAAATGGGACTTGAGACAAAGCATTGTTATGCCTCGTCTTCTTGAAACCTTCCTTAGTCTTGGAGGTCTTAACCTTAATCTTGGTAAGGTCTTCCAATACAATAATGCTAGCAGAAGTGCTACGAAGTAACACGTTGCAAGCTTTCTCAACTTGGTTCTTGGAGACATTACGTTCCTTATGAGACAACCTTTGGAGGTGTCTCTTGGAAGAATGAGAGCCTTTGCTTTGAAGGCAACGCTTCAAGTAACGCAGTCTCCTGCGTTCCTTAAGGTATTCCTTGTCAACGAAGGACTTTCCTTCTGAGGTAACGAAAAATCGTTTCATTCCAAGGTCAACACCTATCGAGGTGTCATCATTGCAAGGCAAGGAAGGTACTTCGAATGGTACTGAAAGGAACAACCTTCCGTTACGAGCAAAGATGGTTGGGTCTTTTGGAAGACAAGTGGAGAATAGTTCTCTCACCTTGTCATAGAGGACGAAGGTACACAGTTCACGTTTCTGTGGTTTACCATTTGAAAGTGAAATGCCGTTAATGGAGAAGTTGCTGTAGAGTCTCTTGTCCAACTGCAACACTAGTTGCTTACGTTGAGGAACTGAAGCATTCTTTTGCTTATTACCTCTGATTGCTCTGAGCGTTGCTAGGACAGACTTCTGTACACGTATGATGCCTTGTGATGGCACTTGAGGGTATAGTTCCCTCAAGACGTTATAACACTGAGCATGTACTGTTACGAGGGACAACGATGTTTTTCCACTTGTTACCATATTGGCACAAGTGTTAAATGCGTCTCTTGTCTGAGCCAAAAGGCTCATCCAATAGTTGCGTGTTGTCTCACTCATTTGTAGTTCGATGTTATATGTCTTAACGTTCATATGTTTAAAGGTTTCATTAGGTGAAACTCTATATATAAATATTAATAAATTTCAAAAAATATTAAATATTTAGTAAAAAAAAATAATTAATTAAAAGATGGAGGGCGCAATTCCTCCCACCGCTAAAGCGTGTGGGTTTCCTTGCGCAAAATTTTTATGAATTGGTTTAAATGTTAATGAAATGTTAAAGTGGTGAAAATGCTTGCATATATTATTTTTTATTTGTACCTTTGCAGCGTGTTAAACAATTAAATATTATAGTTATGTATAGCAATCAGATTTCGGACATTAAGGATTTCGCTAAAGGAATCAAGCGTGGCACGTTTGGCTTATACGCTGCGACTTTGACTGAGTTGAAGATGAACAAGTACCCCAATGGTACAACGCCCGCCCAACGCAAAGAAACGCCTGAGAACCCCTATTTGGGTAAAGTGTTTACATTATCAGTGTATCAGAACGCTGCAACGGGTTTGAACTATTACAACATTGTAAAGTCTGAGTGCAAGCGTGAAGGTATTGATTTCACTGATGAAGAGTTTGCAATTGCTTTTCCGAAGCAGGAAACGTATTGTGACGCTGTTGAAGATGCGCTTGCGAACATCATCATGAAGCACAATGTTACTGAGCAGGAGTATCTTCGCCTTTATAAGGGAAGAAAGCCTACAAAGGTGGTGTATTTCACCATTTATAACTACTCTATCGTTCCTGAGGGAAGCGAACTAATGGCTGACATTAAGAAATATGTGTCGCCAAAGAAAGAGAGCGCAAAGCAGTTGGCTTTAGGAATCACCAACATTGTTGAGGTGAAGCAGCCAAAGATTGAGAATGTGGTGTTCCTCGCACAAGGTGATGACATATACATCAACCCAAGATTTGGCACGATGCCAATGTTCAACCTTGATAATATCAACAAGCTGTTCGGCGGTAAGTAAGGTACTTAAAAAAGTACCTATCACATAAACAAAATCATTTTTATTATTTTAAAAGCTGTTGTCCGTGAGGATAGCAGCTTTTTTCTTTTATGTGTTAATCAAATGTTAAAACTGTGATAATGTTTGCAGCTTTCGTTTTTTATTTGTACCTTTGCAGTGGGAAAACTGTTGGACACTGGTTCTGAGCTTCATGGTAATGAATCATTACAGATTTGTTAATGAAATGTTAAAGTATTAAATTAATTTGCATATATCATATTTTCTATTTACCTTTGCATCAAGAAATAAATAAGAAGATATATGAGACAAATAAATACACCAAGCGGCTATTTAGCCATTGAAAGAATAGGCGGCATTGATGTTTACATGGACGATTGTCTTGTTTGTGAACTGACAGGAAAGACAATGAGCCATTTCTCTTATGATGAGAAAGTAGATACTAATAAGCTTGAAGAAGCTATTGAAGACGAATTAGATACTGAGCGTGTATTAAATTCTATAAAAGGCTGTTAAACAATAAAATTAATAGGAGAGACAAATTATGAAAATTAAGGGTTTGAAGAAAATCGGTGAAGTTCCCGAGAAGATTAGAAAGAATGGTAAGGAGATAGAAACAGGTGAAACTGTGACACTTTTTAAGGCTCCTGACGGTTATAAAACAACCTATAAAGGCTTTATTCGTGAAGCTGAGCGTGGACGCTTGCATGGCTGTTTGATTGCTTCAAGCTAAGCCAAATGTTAATGAAATGTTAAAGTCTTAATTTCATTTGTTAGATACGAATATTTTTTGTACCTTTGCAACGTGAATGATAACAAATAAAACATTAATGAATTATGAGCAAAAGATTATTCAAGGAAGTCACTAAGGCAAATCGAGTGATTGCCATTCCAAGCAAAGAAATCACGAACTCTAAGGGAGAAGTCGTTAAAACACTATACGACATTGTGAAGTTAGGCTAAAAAACCCGGTGCCTCGTGCAAGAAAGACGGCAGAACAAATAACAGCAGGCCGCCTAAGCATGTGAGGTTCAAGCATGGCAGGAAAACAAACCAAAGCGAATGGTAAGACTCATCGACTTATGCGAACAAGCGCACGTCTTAATGGGTGTTGGAACACCAAGAATGGGGAAACCTGCCTTTTTATTAACAATTTAAAGTAAAGAAATAATGGAAAGACCTCCGCCCTAATAAATAAGGAATAAAGAATATATTATTTTATATCATCGTTATAATGCAAAGAGAATTATGAAAAGGACAAGAGATACCCCCTAAAGGGAATACCAAAGCTAACTGAACATTTATGTGAGGTTGGGCTTATATATCGAAAGAAAACATTGTGGGGTGAAATGCCCTCATGTAGTATAGAATAATAAAGAAAAAGAGTTGGGCGTGCAAAAGGCAGACGAATATTTAGCCGAGTTTCATGCGCTGCCTACGCCCATTCTCAGTGCCAATAAATAGTCTTATCGGTGTCATCGAATAGTGCGCACAAATATGACCGATTCAAGGCAAGGCACGCAATGAAGTTGTGAAATCAACCCTACTCGCCCCTACAATAGGAAACCTCCGACGATAAGGGACTAAAGGTGCGAGACATGAATGAGCCGGCTCTGCCAATTTTCCAAACTATAGCCGGCGTTGGGAGAGGTACGCCACACACTGCGGCGATTAAGTTCAGCCGTCGTATTAGGTTTACCCTCCCATTTTTTTAACGCCCCATTAGATATGTGAAGCTGATGCGTGGTTCGAATCCACAATGGGGTGCAAATGATTGCTTTTTGCATTTCATAATTTGTTTGTTTTGATTGTTTGACGTTGGGAGTAGCAATACGGCTACTCCCTTTTCTTTTGTCCGACTTTTCTTGAGCAGCATGGTGAACGCCTTCCTGGTTTCCCCACTGCAAAGGTACGACATTTCCATGACATATCAAAGGATATTTTCATCTTTAACATTATATTAACATTTTTGTGTTATTGTGTTAATTAAAAGTTAAAATTGAAATATTATTTTGAAATTTGAAATATTATATATACCTTTGTACCTGTTAAACAATTAAAGCAAATATTATATGGTTAAAACAAAAGATTATCCTTTATTAAAAACGCCTATAGAAAGTGGAAGGCCAACAGAGCCGCTTAATAAATTATGTATTGAGATTGATTATTTGAAAGGTGGTTGGTCCCCTTTAACAGGTGAATGTAGCCCAAGTGGTATATATGTAGTACTAACGCCTTGCAGACATGAAAACGGCACAATTGGAATGTTTTGGAATGGTGATACGCATACAATGGGATATAAGATTCTGTTGAAGGAACTGAGTAGGAAAAGTCAAAAGCAAATAGACCTTGCTGCTGAACTTATAATTCCGTATTCAAACCAAATAGCTGATTATTATTCAGAAAAGAAGCATGATGCCGTGTATAAATTAATTATGAAAGTTTATAACTCAAATAAATAAAGATTATGGAAGACGTATATGTTTTAACTATTGATTGGCTTGATGACCACAGTACGGTTCGCCAAAGTGTAGATGCGTTCAAGCATGAGGACGCGGCTAAAGAAGAATTAAAAGCTTTTGATGCCGAAGTAGGTGAGTGGGTAAAGAAAAACCATCCTAGTTGGGTACGTGAGGGCGACGGTAATACATTCATTGAGTATGGAAAGCCAGGTGATTACTTTACCTCTCATGCGGTTGCAAAGATAACCAAGTGTACCGTTAAATAAGGTACTTAAAAAAGTACATAATATAATATATAAGGTACGCACGTAAAGATGAAATGTTAATTAAAAGTTAAAATTGAAAAAACATTTGCAGGATTCAAGAAAACATATTACCTTTGCAGACGTAAATAAGAAACAAAAGTAGAAATTTAAAATTTGAAACTTAAAAAATAGAAGTGTTAAAGAAAAGTTAAAATTGAAAAAACATTTGCAGGGTTCAAAAAAACATCGTACCTTTGCAACATCAAAATTAAAAAACATTTATTTACTAACAATTTAAATTTAAAAGGAGAAACAAATTATGGCAAAGAACATGACAACTAACAAGGAGTTAATCAAGGACGAAGTGAAGTACATGCTTTCAAATCTTCGTAATTCTGTGGCTTACGGCGAGCGTGAAACCTGCGTGGTGTACCTTGCTAACGTCCGCAAGGAAACTATCGCCCAAATCGAAGCAATGGGCATCCGCCATGAGCAAGCGGGTCGTTGGGGTCACCGCTTGTATTGCCCCAAAAAGGGTACTAAGGCTTATAAGACCTTGTTCGAGGGTTCAACCGTTCTTGCTGATGCAAAGGCAGAGCGTGAAGCCAAGTTAGCCGCTGCAAAGGCAGAAAAGGCTGAAAAGGCTGCTAAGGCTAAGGAGAAAGCTGCTGCAAAGGCAGCTAAGGAAAAGGCTGCAAAGGAGAAAGCTGCTGCAAAGGCTAAGAAAGCCAAGGAGAAGAAAGTAGCTGCACCAAAGGCTGAGAAGAAAGCTAAGGTAGAGAAGAAAGCTGAGACAAAGGCTGCAACGCCAAAGGCTGAGAAGAAGACCGCCAAGAAAGCTGCTGAGAAAAAGGTAGCTGAGCCAAAGGCTGCTAAGCCCAAGAAGTCTGCAACCGTCAAGGTAGCCGCACCAAAGGCTGAGAAGAAGACTGCTGCTAAGCCAAAGGCTGCTAAGAAGACTGCTACGCCCAAGCCAAAGGCTGAGAAGAAGACCGCTGAGCCAAAGGCAGAGCCAAAGGTTGAAGCCCCTGCAACTGAGGAAACTAAGGCATAATGAGCCAAAATAGCAAGGGGTAGGTTTTACCTGCCCTTTGTTTTTTAAAAAAAAGAAGTAACAATTTAAAATCAAAGGAAAGTAATTATGGCATTTAATGATAGCCCAAAAACTATATCAATGTTAGTGTGTTTCGAGGGAAAGAACCGCCGCATTGAAATCAACAAGAAAAAGTGTGTAACCAACCCAAACCACGACTTTTCATATAGTGCCCTTTATAAGGCTGACAATGGTAAAACCTATTTGGTAAAAGCTGTTTCAATCGTTGGCACAAAGGGTGCAAAGGCAAATGTTACAATCTGCAATCGCAGCGGAAAACAAGTCATTGCAGAGCGTCACAATGTAGATATTCGCTTCTATCGTTACATTTTCTAAATCAAACTGATTATGGATAAGCCGTTTAATAGTAGTTCACGTATCATGCTGCAAAGGCTGTTTCTTCATTGTGTATTCAGTAACCCTATGTTTTTAAAGGGAGAAATCGCAAAGAACATGGACTTGCCTATAGAGGACGTGGACCTAAAGCATGAAAAGACTGAGGAAAAGTATAGCCTTTACACTCTCACTTTATGCGGTTCGGCTTTCTCATTGCGCTTTGATAAGAAAATAGAAGAACCAAGGGAAATTGAAGTGCCAAAAGTGGTGTACGCACCAAAGAAATGGTATCAATCACAACCACGGAGAACCGTAGTAATTGAAAAGCGAAAGACAAGTGAAAAGCCAATAACACGTTGGATTCTAAATGAAATCAACTAATAATATATGCAAACATGGGCACTAAGCGATTTAGTGCCCTGTTTTTATGTTAATTAAATGTTAAACCTAATGAATAATTAGGTTTTTTCATGTTTTATTAGTACCTTTGCAGTGGGATAACCAGGGAAGGTTCACCTTGAGGCAGTAAATACATCCTATGTTAAAATATAGTTAAAGACATACTAATATTTGGATATATCAATATTATATATTACCTTTGCATCACAATAAACAATTAAAATTAATTTAAAAATAAAGTAGATTATGGTAGCAATTCAAATTCAGTTACTTTGTATTATAGTATTGTTATGTTTTATTCTAAGCAAAACAAAATAATATGGTTAAGATTTCAATGTTTTGAGTTTAGAGAGAAATTTAAATAGATTACGAAGTTAAATTAAATAACGTAAATAGGAGATTTAGATATGAAATTTGTTTTAGGAATTAAACCAAATGTATTAAGTGGATGGGGGACGCTTAAAGACGCTCGTAACCGCATTGAGGGTGTTTGGTGCGTTAGTTCTTCTTTCGGAGTTGGCTATGAAAACTCAATTATAAAAGCAACCGCAGTATATGGCTATAATATTGAGGTTTTCAAGCGAGGTAAACACCGCAAGAACAAACATTACGTTATCTACAGATATACATTCCCTCTTGAAATGTTCAAATTGCTTAATGTAGAGATTAAACAAGGTAGTCGCACATTTAAAATAATACCAAAAAAATAGAATATATGAACAGCTTTAGTCAATTATTATGTATTGTCTTTATTGTCATCATGTTTGTATTAGTGGTGACGTTGAGAGATAAGTGAGGAAAAGTGTTAAATATATGTTAAAGCCGCAAAGAAATTTGCGGTTTTCTCTTTTTATTAGTACCTTTGCAGTGGGGATTACAGTCTGAAGCTCGTGGACAGTGATGAAAAAAAAATGGCTCCAAAATTTGGTTATTCCAATATTTATTTGTATATTTGCAGATGTAAACTATATAATATATATGCCTCGATGGGGGAATTAGGTCAGACCCAGCAGACTTAAAATTTGCCGCTGTAAAGCATCCCGGTTCGAATCCGGGTCGAGGTACAATAATAGATTTATATGTGTTTTTCATAACATAGTATTAGATTATTAATGTGAAACCACGTTATCCTTTATGGGTGGCGTGGTTTTTTCATTTATCTCCACTCGTCTGAGCTTGTATCCTGTTTCCTTCCCACTGCAAAGGTACCTAGATTCCTGCACATATCCAAATATATTTCTTTCTTTAACATTGTTTTAACATAATTGTTAAAATTGTGTTAATGGCATTATTTTATTTTATTATTTCAAATATATTTTATACCTTTGCATCGTTAAATATAGGAGATTATAATATGTACGGTTTATCTAAGTTCAATGTTTATGGCAAAGGTATCAATGTATATCATTTGTCATTGAGTGAAACAAAATACAAGCGTGAAGACCTTATGATGCAAATGAATGTATTTACAGACTTCATGAAGCGTTTTCATGTTTCAGTGGAAGAAATGTGCAATATCATTGATGAATTGGCAATTGATGACAATTCTCTATTTGAGTATACAATAATAAACACGGGCTTTTTTGTCGCCAAAGATTATATCTATACAGAAAAGCAAGTGAAAGTAGGATATACATGGAAAATGAATACTTGTTTTTTTGACATATATCTTACATCAAATCAATTTGTTGATTTATATTTGAATAAAATTGCAAAAGAATTGCTTTTAAGGCGTTTTCCTTGGCTTCTGAGAGCACCGTACACCATTAAGGCAAAACGGTTCACTGACAGTATTAAAAAGCTGCCTAAGAGCCTTAAAACACATCTTAACAATATTGATTCAATGATATTGTTAGAAAATAATTTAACCATTGAGGATTTGATTAACATATATACCAAAAATGAGTATGCTGATTCATGGTGTGAAAAATCATTAGTATCTGTATATGCTAATGGTTCAGTATATCTGAAAATTGACACTAAAAAGTCGGGTCATACTTTGTCTATGACTTTTGAAGACCTTTTAAACAAGGATTGGAAATCTATAATGGAAAAGCACGTATTTAGTGTGAATTTATATGATGAAAATGGTGAGATAATACATAAGAAATGGTATGAGGGCAAGCAAAAGGATGCTCCATATTTCAACAATGAATTGGTTGATAGGTTCAAGAATGATTTATTGAACAAATAAGGTACTTAAAAAAGTATATAATATGGTTGATTTACAGAAAGAAAAAACAAAAGAGGTTCAAAACCTTTTTAATAAAAATAATTTACATTATGATTTCAATGTCAACTCTATAGGCGTTATTGAGATAACAGTTGAAAATGGCGATTGGAAACATGACCATATAAGGTTAAAAAAAATAATGTATGATGCCGGATTTGCTTTTATTGGCAGGCATGTTCCTGATGAAGAAAGTGGTGATGATTCATTTACAGCGTTTTATTTGTATGTTTAATTAAAAATATAATATATTATGGCAAGATTAACTTATGCACAAGTACGTTCAGCGGCAAGTGCTCTTGTGAAAGAGAAGTATGCTGAGACAAAAAGCACTCTTGATGTGCTGATTTATAAGGATTCAGGGGGAAATTTCAATAAGAAGATTCTCCGTGATGGTACACACGTATGCTATATAGAGTTAAAGGCTATCGTGCGAATTGATTCTAATGGCAAGGTTGAAACAATTGTTTCACGTGAAACTATGGCAAGCATATTTGAAGAGTATAAAATGAATTTCATCTATGCAAAGTTCGGTTAAAAAACATTGTTGCGGCTTTTATAAAGGCTTTAAGATATTTCAAGTCGGCCAAATGATTGGAAACAATTGGTATGGCTATTTCTATGCAGCAAAAAAGCGTAATAAACGCTATATTAAGGTTGAGGGCAGCAAATGTGATACCTTAGAGGAAATAACAGAGAAAATAAAAACAGGACTGTTAAAATAATGTTAAAAGCGAATAATTATTTGGCAGATTCAAAATAATATATTACCTTTGCAAACGTAAAACAATATAAGGTACTTAAATAAGTATGTAACTATGGATAAAGAAGAATATATACAGAAAAAAAATAGTCTTATGTCTGCTATTAATGAGTTGACAGAAGAATATGTGAAGTCTAATAGTCGCATCCCAAACGGGACAAAGGTAAAAATAACACAAATGTGTTCAAATGTTGTGCCTGAAAAGGTATATGCTGTTCATTATGGCTATCTTGTTGGCTATCATTGCGAGTTTGATGAAGTTAGACCTATAATTAAAAAGTTAAAAAAAGACGGAACACCTTCAATGGTAAACCTTTGGTTCTCCGGCATTAATAATTCAAAAATAGAAGTGTTATAAAATATATAACTATGAGGGTTAAATTGGTTTTGAATATCGACATTGACACAGACGAGCCGAAGTCAGCAATAGAGGATAGGCTTGGGTGTTGTGATTATGATTCCTTTATCAGGGATGAGATAGAATATGCTCTAGACGAATTTGGAGAGGTTGAGGACATTGAAATGGACAGTATTGAAGTATTTGACAATGGGTAAGAAAAAAGACACAACAGAAATACTTTCTCAACTGAAAGAATATATTGGTGAGGGTGGAACTGTAGCATTTGAACACGGCTTTAAAAAGCCTACGTTCAAGCTATCAGACGGAAACAAATACGTTGTTACAATGGTGTCTGACAAGGTGGCTTATGGTTACAAACGCTATGCCACTTCAAGAGAAAGACGCACCTGTAATTATCCGCTTTCGTTTCTAAGTCATACCATTTTAAATGGCTTGTATAAGACTATCAAGAAATACGAAGAATATTGCAAAAAGGAAGCGTAGATTATGAGAATATTTACACGTATGCCGGATTTAATATATTTTGCCTTACTTAGGGAAGATATAATGAGAGCAGCACGTTGTGGGTGCTATAAACCAAAACGTAGAAAGTTAAAAGGTTGGCAAAAGCAAAATAAAAGAAAGTAAATTATGAGCACATCGGCTACAATAGTTGTTCATGTCAAAAAACAAGATGTTGGCAAAATAAGAAAATGCGACATCATGAAAATTAATCTTCGCACAAGGGAAATGGCATATAACTTGTGGAAACCATTCGGCATGAAAGATGAAGAAATAGAATATATACTTTCTAACATAGATAAACTCCCTAATAAAGTAGCTATGCTTGATACCATTAAACGCATTAAGCTACCTGAATATATTGAGATATATCATCATTGGGATGGTAATCCTGATAAATTAGGCTGTGAACTAAAAAATAAGTATAATTCTTACGAGTTAGCATTAAATTTATGCTTAGCCGGTAGCTTTTCAACATTGTTAGACGGCTCTGTTCCATATTACTCTATTGGAAGAAAATGGGGCAACGAAGGACCGTATAAAAACGATTCACTCCCAGATGTTTTGCTAAATTATCAATATTTGTTTGATAATGGGTGTTGGTATTACAGAGAAAGTGGAAATAAAAATTTTAATAAACTTTAACTCAAAAAATTTGGTTAATTCAAATAATTTTTGTATCTTTGCATTGTAAAACTAAAAATAATAATAATTATGAAGAGAATAAATTGGTAAAAAAAAACTAATCAAATAGGAGAGTGCGTGCTGACTAAATAATCATTTGCAATAACTGGGGCAGAGATAACATCAGATGCAATATGTGAGCAATGATTTGATGTCACCCATTCCGAGCCTGTAAAAGAAGCAGGCTCTTTTCATGATAGTCCTATAGCTTAATCGGTTAAAGCCACACCCTTATAAGGTGGAGACCCTAACAAGGCATGTTTCAGTTCAAGTCTGAGTAGGACTACTTTATGAAGAAATAAAAGCACAAACATTGTAGGCGAATGGGATAGTTGCTACTATCTCTTGTTTGTGCTTGCAAAGGACAAAACCTTTTCAAATGAGCGTTGCAAACGTATGGGGAAGAGCGTTTGTAACGCTTTTTTTATGTCTATGTTAATTAAATGTTAAACTCGCAAAAAACCTTGTGAGTTTCTCTTTTTATTCATACCTTTGCAGTGGGCTTCCAGGACTCACCAGCTTGAGTCGTTCTAAAACCAGCAAGTGTTAAAATAATGTTAATAATTAAATTTTATTTCTCTATTTCAAATAATATTCTTACCTTTGCATCAACAATTAAAACAGAATAGATTATGGAGAAGTTATTAATAGTTTTTGCAGTTATATTTGTTTATGGCTTTGCGTGTTATAAACTTGGTGCTAACAATAAAGAATAAAGTAGCAATAAAATTATGGCAAAAGGTTTTCATACAAACAAGTCGATGGGGAAACCATATAGCAAGAAAAATCTGTATTGGGTTTATTGCATTAATAAAAGTGGCTTTTGTTATGCTTCACATTCAAATTGTGAATGGGAACAAGTAAAAGAGCTGAGAAAGACAGCTAAACTCTTGGGTGAAACCATTGAACATGAGAAAGTTGGGGTTCGTGAGTATTATTAAATAAAATTAACTAAAATAATTTGGTCAATTCAAATTAATTTCTTACCTTTGCAGTACAATAATAAAATAAAGGAGATTTAAATATGGCAAAGAAAAAGTTTACAAATAAGAACTATCCAGATATTGTCTATGAAATACTTAGTGAGGACTGGATTGACGAGGACACCTATGTCATAGTTTTCGCAGACATGAAAGACGCTGATGGTGACGTGTACCATTTGGAAGTTGAGTTCCATAAGGACGAGAACAGAGTTACTTATACAAGGGTGTATGACTATGAGAACGTTGAAGCAAGTTGTTTCGTTACCCCATGCTTCAAGCTTCAGATTGAGGAATACATCTTGAAGCAAGTTGGAAAACTACGTGAGGGTAGTATGCTCAAAAAGCACATCGTTGAGATTGAGTTGTCTCTCGACATTCCACTTGGCATGACTATTGGAGAGTTCCAAAATTGGCTCAAAGATGAGTTGAAGGTGAACGTTATGACACCACTCGGTTCAAAGGTAGAAATATTAAAAATCGAAAAAAACTAAAACTATGATTGTAGCATATTTCTTTTCAACGCCACTCATTGACTATACAAAGTTAATTGAGCAACAAAGTAAGATAATAGCCCCAAGTGCATATATGGGCAAAAGAAAATAAAATTATTAACAAATAAATTAACGATTATGTCAAAAGAAACTATTAAGATGCGTGAACTACGCATTCAGCGTGTCGCCCTTAAAAAGGCATTGAGAGAAACTGAGCAAAGTGTTTCAGCCCATCGTGTGACTATTGGTGAACTATGGCCGCATCGTGACACCAACAAAGAAGCTTTCAAGGGGTTTAAAAAGCACTCTCGTGCTGTTAAAAAGGAAAAGGAAGCGCTAAAGGTGTATAGAGCCTTGCTACGCTCCACAAAGGACGAAATCAAGCGTCTTAATCGTCAGCATGATATGCATGAGAATGCTGTACTTGAGCATCTTCATGGGTACAACCAAACGGGATTGCTTGGTTAAGACAAAAAAGTGTTAAATAAATGTTAAATTCTATTTTGGATTTGTTTATTTGAAACTTTTCTTGTATATTTGCAGTGTTGAAAGACGATAAGGTACGCAGTTAGTCGCCAAGCGTCTGATGAGGTCGCCAAACTTGGACTTTCAACAACACCGCTGAGAAGCTGAATATTGGTAATAGCGCAACGGCGTAAGAAATTACAATGTTGAGACAGCAAGTTCAAATCTTGTTACAGCGGCTCATTTGGTCGTTACCAAAGAAAATGACGCAAGTCAGATAGGACAAATGGGCCTCATGGTAAATGAGGTGATTCTTCGGAATCTTCGCAGGTTCGAATCCTGTCACGGCCAACTTATTTGTGCGATACCAAAGAAAATGACGCAAGTCAGATAGGACAAATGGGCCTCATGGTAAATGAGGTGGTTCTTCGGAACCTTCGAATGTTCGAATCATTCTCGCACAACGATAAAACCATATTAAATACCTCCTTTATTGAGCGGTAAGCAAATGGGCAACCAAGTGCTTACCGCTTTTTTTGTATATATACCTCTCGTGTGGAACCGCCTCCATGCCTGTATCCTGCTTCTTTCCCACTACAAAGGTACGCATTATTTCTGTTATATCCAAATAAAATCATTTCTTTAACATTAATTTAACACAAAAAAGAGAGCCTAATTCATAAGCCCTCTTTCTTTTTGTACTAATAGATATACTTCACTTTGAATATATTTAGGTGTTCAGTCTAAATATTAGTGTAAGCATAGTCATATATAAATATTTTATTTTTCAAAAAACCGTAATCTCCCTTTATCTCCTGCATGTACTCAAAAGCAACTACCTTTATGAATCAATGCAGTTCTCTGACGCCGTTCTCGTTCAGCAGCACTAATAGCACTTCGCCTCCTGCAACCTCTTGGTGATGTATAAAACTCTCCAGTTTTAACATTCTTCTATGCCTTATATATTATATTCTATCCTTACAACTCATTAAGAGCATGCAGTCGTAGGTTGTCAGTGGTTTCGGACATTGCCTACACGTTTCAAATATAATATACATCTATTAGTACCTAATAAATGAAATAAATTCATATAATATTCTCTTTTACGGGTGAACGGGCCGTGTTGGACGTGAGACAATATTAGTAACACGGATGGTTTTCTCCAACTCAAATTGATACCACTCTTTTTATAAAGTATATATAAATATTTTAAAAAGTCAAATAATATTCTTATTTTATCATTTTTTAACTAAAAATATTTGCGTATATCCATTAAATATATTACCTTTGCAGTGGGATTACTGTTGGATACTAGTTTTGCGTTGTTCGTCGAAATACGAAAAAAGGGTTGAAAGCATTTGCCTTCAGCCCTTTAGTAGTAGCATGAGTATAAGAAGAATTTAGATAATTATCTTACTTCCAATATTTGTGACACTTGTTCCTCGCCTATAACAAATTCGTTCATATCGGCGTCTTCTGCTTGTTGTCTTGCAGCATCCAGTGCATCGCCTTCATTTCTAAATTCACCTTCTACGGTGGTAGTATATGAGGCGTTATAGTTCAGCTTTATAGTATATCGTGCCATATTACTTCCAAATTTCCTTTGTTTTATAGTGTTTTGTTGTCTTATCGTATTCTATACGAACACCATCACGAGCCATTTCGTTAAAAGTCTGCATGATTTCAAAGATAGTAATATCATCTTTTTCATCCATGTTCATATACTCACGGATTTCATCCTGCATTTCTGATGACTTGTTTACAAACTCAATTTTTGGGAACTTCATACAATACTCACTACCTCGATAATTGGGGCAATAAGCAAAGCCATCATAGATTTCAAAGTTAAGTTTATTCTTAAAACCTAAAATGGTGAGTTCCTTTTCTGCAATCATTTTACCATGAAGCAGTTCTAATTCTTCTCTACTGATTCTCTCCATTTTCTATTAAATTAATTAATAATGTACTTATGTGACAAATATACACAAAAAAAGTGGCTGAAACAAATCAGCCACGTTAATTAATGTTAATAAATGTATCTTTATATTTTTATTCCCTTATATTGCCACAAATCATCAAATATCTTCTTATCTACATACCCAACGCCACAAGCAGTACGCAAATGCCTTAAAGCGTATGTTTCGTTCCATGGGGCTTTAACCACCTTAAAGGTAACAACAGCCTTCCAATTTTTAAATCTAGGAACCAATGTATAAACCTTACTACTAGGGGCAACAGCAGCACCATAATGAATACCATCCCTCATTTTACATAAGAACACATATTCATACTTAGCAACCTTTTTATTAGCACGCTTCTCTATAACAGCTTCACATGCACCACCACCTGCCGGGTTTGTACGTGTAATAGTTAAATTGAATTTATCACTCAATTCACCGGCCATCCTTTTCCATATCCTTCCATGTGATGAAGTGTCTTTGATACCCTTATATCTGATATAGAAATGCAACATTTCATGCACTATAGTATCTATATATGATTCCAATGGTCTATCATAAAACGTGCTGATTCTAATGGTATAACCTATTTTATCAACGCCTATTTTACGCCAACGGAATTGCCCTAATGTACGTTTGGTTTGCATCAGTTCAAATGACGGAATGGGCAACTCATTGTTAAATGCCTTTTCATTCCACTCATTGAATAACTCATTTATTTGTTTGATTGTTATAGTCATATTGCCTTTATTACATATGGTTAGATAATAACAGCTTGTGAAATTCCTCAGTAATTGTCTTTTTCTTTCCATTACCCGGAACCTCTATTTGCATAACAGTATATTCCACACCATCTTTTACCTTTGATGAACCATTGAAATACACAAAAGCATCCTGAGGCAATCCCTCAGACATTTTAAGAGCCTCTAAAAGTATTTTCTTAGTAAGCCATGTTGAATGTAATTCTTTTTCCATATTAAATTATTCCTTTATATTATTAATTACACTGCAAAGGTAATACATTATTATATAATATACAAATATATTGAAACCATTAACATTATATTAACATATCATATATATAATATTATATTACAAATCATATAGAAGTACCATAGAAGGGGATATTTAACATAGCTCAGTGATTTTCAATAAGTTACACATTTGGGATGTAACATGGTGAAGATTTACAGTTTTTCCCACTGCAAAGGTAGTAATATTTACACAATCTTCCAAATATATTTTCATCTTTAACATATGATTAACATTTCCATATTAATATGTTAAATTAGTGTTAAACATAATATAATGTTTGCTCAATACATTATTATATTGTACCTTTGCAGCGTGTTAAACAATTTAATGTGAGTTTTTAATATGGATAAAAAACAATTTGATGAATTTCAAAATGAAATGGCAAGACTAAGTGCTATTAAGTACACTAGCTACGAAAAAACACTTAAAGAAATTGGTATTTCTTACATTGCTGAATGTAATCACTCTAGTAAATTAATGCACAATCAGCATTTTAATATGCTTACTTATGGTTTATATTTAGCTAGTAGTGATTTAAGTGGTATTAATGTTTGCCCAAAATCTGAAATGTGCCGTGAAAGCTGTTTGGTTGGTAGCGGACAAGCAAAATTAACTGCCTTTGACGGAACAAATAGAGTAATCAATTCACGTATAATTAAAACACGTTTATTCTTTGCTAATAGACCATTATTCATGAAATTAATGATAATGGAAATAAATAGGGGTATTAATAAAGCAAGACGTTTGAAGTATGATTTTTCTATACGTCTCAATTGCACTAGTGATATTTCACCTACAGCATTTATATATAATGGTAAAAATATCTTAGATATATTCCCCAACGTGCAATTCTATGATTATACAAAGATTAAAAGCCATTGGAGAGTTGCAATGCGTTATAATAACTATCACCTTACATTTAGTCGTGACGGCTCAATACAAAACGATAATGAGTGCTTAGAATGGCTTAAAATGGGCAACACTGTAGCCGTTGTGTTTGGTGTGAAAAGAAAGCAAGACCTGCCAAAGAAATGGAAGGGGTATGAAGTATTATCCGGTGATGATTATGATTACAGACCTTGGGATAAATTAACAGGAAAACAAATCGTTGGACTATATTATAAAATAAGCGCAAACGATTATGAAATGATTAATGGTGAAAGATGTTTCAAAGGTATTCCTAAATCACCGTTCATAATAGACCCAAAAAGCAATGACTGTGAATACTAACACACAAAAGGGTACTTGATTAAGTACCCTTTTTACATATATTAACATATTTTTAAGAAAATAATAAAAATGTTAATTCACTTGCATATATCAATTTTTCTTTGTACCTTTGCACCATATTAATCAAATAAAATAGATTTATATGGCTGAATTAAAGAAAATTGAACTAAGTCCCGTACAGTTATCAATTGAACCTAAAACACGATTGCTCGTAATAAAGCAAGGCGATAACGAAGTAAAACTAACAAGGGATGGCGTTATAGGTCTCAAAAAGCTCCGTGAAGGCAAATTTGAGAGTGGGGTGTATACTTCTACACTGTTGCCTCGAAATCGCTGCACAGTGGCTGAAAATGGCTCTATCACCATCGTTTGCAAGGATGAGTATGAAGATAACGTAGTACTGCTTGCAAACCATAAGAAACTTGATGATTATCAAAGGGTTCAAGACTATGTTGACAAGAACAAAGGTCGCATAGCTTGGGAAAGAGAATTCAAGGGGAGATATTAAAAAACTCCCCAAATTATTTGTATATTTCAATTATTTTTTGTATATTTGTATAAAGAATAAAGAAATACAATATATAAACGCTTGGGGCAATATAATAAAATTCATATGCTTCAATAATATACCTATTTTGGTATCATATGTAATATAGGTACTTATTTAAGTATCTATACAGGTATATTATTAAAATCTTGCGTCAGAGTATATCCTATATAAAGATTGCCCCTTATATATTATATAACCATGGATAAAATAATAAGGTATAAACCAACACAAAAACAATCATTCGAAGATTTCTTCAATATAGTAACAGATACAGGAATATGCAAATACTGCCTAGGATATGAAGAATGTAAAGATATCATGGGAGAAGATAATATACAAGCTATAACAGGAAATGGATGCTCAGCATTCGATAACTCAGTGGAAAATATAAAACAAATATACCTGTTAGAACAATGTATACCTAAAGGTACTTAATTGAGTACCTATAAACCATATATAATAAAACAAGGGAAGGTAAACTAAAAACGTTATTTATATATATTTAGTCATGTTTCATACTCGTTTCATTTGAACGTAATGCGAAAGCTTTAAACGCTAACGCAGTAAGAGCACTTGTCAACGTGCCATGCCAAAGAATTAATGTTCTTTGCTCAAGCCACTTCCTTTAGGGAGGGGTAGTTGACTTGCCTTCCCTTTTCAAAATAGGTACTTATATAAGTACATTATACATATATGATAACAAAAATAAAAACCTTTATAAAATACCTGATAAAAGGATTAAACGATATATCAATGGTAATATAATAAAGCATGCCCTAAACAAGCATGCTTTTTCTGTATATATAAATAAAAATACCTATCACATTCCTGTAATAGGTACTTATATAAGTATATATCAATCATCATCATATACTACAAAAGGACGATTGGCTATAGCAGGTAAATTGTTAGGGTTAGGAGGACCCATAGTATTATCATTGTTGGCATTATCCATTATATCAGGAACATCTTCCAATACCCTATTAGTACTAACAGCAATGTTATATTGATTCCTCAAACTCTCATAACTGTCAGCTACCAATAAATCATGAGTCCCCGGTATACAAGTAATAAAACAACCTGACCTACAAGCCTTTATCTTGTTGTTTAAAGCATCAGTCAAATTTAACTTACACTCATCAAGAAACTTGTAAAAAGCAATACTGTAAGGAAAATGACGTGGCTCACTGTCAATATTACTCCACTCATAAAACTTGACGTTGTAATAATCACCTTGCCATGAATATGTCTCATAATTGTAATAAGACATATAAGTAAACTTGTCTAATATAGGATGCAAAGCCTTCCATTCATTAGATAACTTCTCACGCTCTTCACGCTCACGTGCCCACTTAGCTTCACGCTCAGACTTCTCACGTTCCTCACGCTCCCTAACCAATTGGTCTATACGCTCCAAAGCAGGACTAATATTACTGCGTATCTCAATAAAATCTCTCTCCATATCTCAATCCAATATATTAATCCGTTAATGTACGAGCCTCTAAACCACTACTACATACAGATTCTTCATGCTTGCTTATATCCTCACTCACAGTCCAATATAAAGCACCATAAGAATTGTCAGTGATAATCTCCTTATCACCATACTCCAAACTAATCGGGTCCAAACAACAATGAACAACACTCAAATTCAATATGTTGTTGTAATCAGTAGTACTCAATACATAACCATGAGAACCACAAAAATCACTGAAAGACTTGATGGAATCAAACTCACGACAACTTAACTCGTTCTCAATGTCACTGTAAAACTTAATACACTTGTAAGATTCCTCGTAATCTTCCTCATTGTCTAAATCAACATCATTGTGATAATTACCGTTTCTAATAGCAGAAAACCTCTCACCCCATAAATTATCAACACTATGCTTCATGTTACCCTTATTGCCCTTGAATAACTTCTTATTCAAACGCTTTAACTCCTTAGACGATTTGTGTCCTAAACCATCAAATACATCATAACCACCACAGTCATCAAAACCCGGATAATCACCCTCACCCATGCAATCATAAAACATAGAAGAAGGATAACCATATATAAGAGCAGCCTTCTTACGCCATTTCTTAGCTAAAGCTAATGACTTAGCAGCTTCCTCACGCTCTAAACGGTCAACTATAGCACCTATAATGTCATTGATGTGAGGCTTCTCACCCTTCACATTACATAAATCTAACGTGCGCTGCAATTGAGCCTCGTTAGTTATCTTTAAAGATACAGCAAACTTCTTAGGCCTGCCACGCTTACCACGATTACTCGACATCATTACTAATATATTATTGTACTAATCACTTTTCAGCAAATATACATAAAATATATTAAAAAAACAAATAAATTAAGTTAAATTATGTTAATATGTTGATAATCAGTAAGATAGATATATTTAACATTAATTAAGGGTATTATACCTAGATATAAAAAAATTAAAAATCCGGAAATTTTAATTTTTTCTCCGGATTTTTAAAAATTTTGAAAAATTTGACTGGAAATTCATTTCCTACTGTTTTTTCTTCACTTTTTTACTATTTTCTATATATTTATAAAAAGGGGGTATTTGTGTAATTTAAAATATAAAGAATATATAATATGAATAAACGTAGATTAAACACTGACGAGCTAGAAAAAGCCATATATGATTCATATAATGGTTTATTATTAATTACTAACATAGATGAATATAAAAATCTGAGGGATAACACATCATTCACCTGCTTATGTCATGGAGAATTCGCTTACAATACACGTTCAATATTAGGTGGTTCAGGTTGTCCTTATTGTAATCTAATTAAAAAGGTGTCTCTAATATTATCTGCTAATAAGGTGAATAATACTATTAAAGATGGTAAGGTAATATTAGATGACGGTGCTAGTATAGGTATTAGTGATTGTGATATTAACATATCTCTTACTGATAATGTATATGATATATTATCTGAAAGGAAGATTATATATGATGATAGTAAGGTAAAGGAAAGGTGGAAGGTTATTACTGGGTATTCTAAATACAAGGTAAGTA
>Ga0310786_10002320_pt1 | contig 29263 bp, 25 predicted proteins | sample AusTroGonzalo_MG_FD_203881 | JGI IMG/M metagenome (GOLD analysis project Ga0310786, IMG submission 203881) | Bovine rumen microbial communities from tropical cattle in Woodstock, Queensland, Australia - Gonzalo_03 (v2) (version 2) | ecosystem: Host-associated > Mammals > Digestive system >...
CGGAAAGTTGAAGCGACTCGACCGCTTTGTGGTTTTGACAGAAGAAGACAAGCTTGCCTGGCCGGAATTGACGAATGTTTGTGTGATACCTGATCCATTGTCTTTTGTTCCTACACAGATAAGTACATTGACTGAGAAAAGGGTCATCGCTGTGGGACGCTATGTCTATCAAAAGGGCTTTGACTTGTTGCTACAGGCCTGGGCAAAAGTTGAAAAGGAATGCCCTGATTGGCAGTTGGCTATTTATGGAGATGGTGATAGAGCACCATACTTGCAACAAATGAAAGAATTAGGCATTGAAAGTAGTCGTTGTCATCTGAATGGTCCAACCTCAAATATCCAGCAGGAATATGCCAACAGTTCCCTTTTTGTCTTTAGTTCCCGTTTTGAAGGCTTCGGAATGGTCTTGGTAGAAGCAATGTCCTGTGGCTTGCCAGTTGTTTCTTTTGCCTGTCCTTGTGGCCCTAAAGATATAGTCAGTAACGGAGAGGATGGACTGTTGGTTACGAATGGTAATATTGACCAACTGGCAGAGGCTATGACTAAGTTGATTCGTGATGACAACCAACGGGTCTCTATGTCTCAGTCGGCTCTGAGAAATGTGGAGCGTTTCCGTATAGAACGCATTGCCCAGCAATGGAAACAGTTGTTTACTTCATTATAATTGCTTATGTCTCATTGGTACGATAAATATCTCTCCATCTACGGAAAACCATTTAAAGAGGTTCCGCAAAACATTGTTGGCGGGATTCAGGAACGCTTGGCGGCCTTGCAGAGCGCTGAGCCTTTGGTGTCCATCGTCGTTATAGCTTATAATGAAGAATGTCGTTTGGCAGCATGCCTGTGGTCAATAAGTGAACTGAAGACAAAATATCCAATAGAAATCATAGGTGTCAATAATAACTCCAAAGACCATACGGAAGAGGTGTATAAGGCCTTAGGATTACCGTATCATAATGAGACGAAACAGAGTCCAGGCTATGCCCGTCAATGTGGACTAGAACATTCTCGAGGTAAATATCATTTCTTTATTGATGCCGACACGTTTTATCCTTCTTGTTATGTGGATTTAATGATGCAGAAACTTGAAAAGCCGGATGTGTCGTGTGTGGGTACTTTCTGGAGTTATTATCCTGACGAGAAACACTCTGCTTTTGGGCTCTTCATTTTTGAGTTAATCCGAGATACATTCCTGTGGGTTCAGCATTTCAAACGTCCTGAGTTGAATATCCGAGGTATGACCTTCGCATTCAGAGCTGATTATGCCAAGCAGGTGAAAATTCGTACAGATATTCGTCGAGGCGAGGATGGTTCATTAGCTTTGGAACTTAAGAAGTTTGGTAAGATAACATTCCTGTATAATTGCAAGGCTCGTCCAGTCACGGGTTACGGAACTCTTAACGAGGGTTCTCTTTTGCAGAGCCTCTGGCATCGTGTCAAAGTTCAGGGTAAGGGTATTACCCGCATCTTCCACAAGACAGACCACTACGAGGACAAAGAAGATAATTTGGTGAGTTAATATAGTCTGACTAGAGACTCTCAAAGAGATTAATCCAAATTCTCATAATAATATCGGGATAATATTTTTGAGCTTTTGTGTAAGCTTCTGCACCATATTCCTTTCTTATATGGGAATTCTCAATAAGATAACAAATACCTTCTGCCAGTTCCTTTATATTACCATTTTCTATAAGAAGTCCATCTTGCCCATGGGTTATAATGTCAGACGGCCCACAGGGGCATGCAAATGAAATGGCAGGTACCCCAACAGACATAGCCTCGGCTAAGACTAGGCCAAAACCTTCATATCTGGAACTGAATACAAAAATTGAACTATTTCTATACTCCTCGTGAATTTGAGATGAAGGTGGATTACAAACAATTTGTTTTGCTAATCCTTTTTTGAGGATATTCTCTTCATATGTATTTTTTTCTCCTTGACCGAAAATGTTCAAAGTCCAGTCAGGATGTTTTCTTGCAACGATGGACCAAGCGTCAATTAGTATGTCAAATCCTTTTTGCCAGGTGTATCTGCCAACGGCTATAGCGTTTTTTTTCTCAAGTGAAGCTAATTCTCCATGATACTCTTCTATGAAATTTGGTATGACCATCTTATTCTTTATTTCAGGCCATTTTTTGTAGTCTTCATGAGTTAAAACGATGAATCGATCTAATTTCTGTATATTACTAATAAGTGAGTCTGTCCATTTCTTTGTTATATAATGATTGATAAAATTGGGCAGATATTTGTTATGATATTTTCTGTAAAATGTTCTTTCAAAATGAAGCTCACCAATTTTCTTGCTTCCGTCTTTTATGTTGTTAATGAAGTTTATTTCACGTCGTAAAGCAGATACAGTAATGTCAGGACGAATCTTCATCAAATAATCAGTGAAACGACGTTTGTATTTTCGCTGTTTGAGATAGTAGAAAAAGATTTTTTTCAGTGTAGGCATTGTATCTAATTCATCGAAATTGATATCAAAGTTAACCCATTTTACCTTAGGGTTAACATCGAGACTCCACGGAACTCCGGCTTTTTCCGTTAGAATCATATAAATGTCATAGTCTGTGTGACAAGCTAAATAGTTTATCTTACGACACAAGATAGCATTCATGCCTGAAACACCAACTAAACCTCCTACTACGTAGACTATCTTTTTCATTTTTTTTGCAAAAATATAATAATTAATTGACAGTTGCAAATATATGAAGGAAAATTTTCCATTTTCATTTTTTTTTTGTAAGTTTGCAACAATTATTTGATATTGCAATACATTTTATAATGAAAATATTTTATGTATATACTGCACTTTTAACTAAAGGCGGAGCAGATAGGGTTATTACCGATAAAGCAAATTGGTTAGTGGAACATGGATATAATGTCGCAATAGTGACGGATACCCAATTAGGTCGCCCTCCTGTTTTTCTGTTGTCTCCAAAAGTCAGATTGATTGATTTGGCTATAGATTTTAGTAAGGAATATGGTCATAATTTTTTTGTGAGAACGATTCTTTACTATTATCTGATGTTTCAGTACAAAAGAAAGATGAAAAAACTGTTGTATGAGGAACGTCCTGATATTGTTGTGACTACGTTGGGTCGTGATATTAGTTTCTTGCCCAATCTAAAAGATGGTAGTGTGAAAATGGGTGAGGTTCATACTACAAAATATTTTCTGAGAAATTTTCACTTGTTGGAGAGACGTAATGTTTTTTTTAAGTATCTAACGAAATATTTTCGATGGAAGATGGAACGTCAAGTGAAAAAACTTGATGCGTTAGTTTTGTTGGCAGAACAGCATAAAGAAGACTGGAAGAATATGAAATCTTTATTTGTGGTTCCAAATTCGTATCCTTTTTATCCTGATGAGCCAAGTAAATGTACAAATAAGCAAGTTATCATGGTTGGCAGATATAACGATGCAAAGGGCTATGACTATTTGATTGATGCATGGGAGATTGTACATAAGCGATGTCCTGATTGGACGTTGCAAGTTTATGGTTCTGGTGAATATTATAATCAGGTGGTAAAATGGATAGATGAGCGTAATTTGGGAAACTCAATCATTCTTCATGAACCTACAGGCCAGATAATGGATAAATATCTGGAGAGTTCAATATGTGTAATGAGTTCTCGATATGAGGGTTTTCCTATGGTTTTGTTGGAAGCCATGGCATGTGGTGTGCCTTGTGTCGCTTTTGATTGTCCTTATGGACCTCGAAATATTATTCGCAATGAGGAAGATGGTTTGTTAGTTGAATATTTGAATTCTCAGGCATTGGCAGATGGTATTAGTCGTCTTATTCAAGATGAGGATTTACGAAAACGTTTTGGTCGTCAGGCAAGAGATAATGTTAAGCGTTTTTCAAAAGAATCTATAATGAGTCAATGGGAAAAAGTATTTACTTCTGTGGCAAAAAGAGTTGGAAATGATGATAATAAAAGATAATGGGAGTAGTGAAAGGGAATAAAAATATTTAACAACTGTTATTGATATATTATTGATTTTACTAAACATCGCAAATAACGTCCTGTAGAGATATCGTGCTTCCCTTTGTGCCACAGCCAGAACCAACTACGACTCCAGAAATTCTTTCTGATATCAAACTCTATCATGTCATCAATGTCTTGATTTCCAGACTGTAATGCACTTTGGTTGATGAGTTGCTTTAACTTGATATCTTCTGCGTTAGTAGGCTCTTTGTCAGCGATGAACTGTAATCGCCATTGGATAGAATAGCGAACAGCTTCAATCTTGTCTTCGATACTTTTCATGTCGTGGCTGATAGATAGACCGTTGCCACGATATTGGAATCCTGGTTCTTTGGTGTTGGCAACACCATGACTGGCGGCAGCAATGAAAGCGCTGATGTCATCGCTCTGCCAACCATAGGGGAGCTTAAAGAATCCTCCGTTCTTTCTTAGTGTTTCTGTTTTGAAAAGCCAGTCACCCAAATGGGTGTTGCGAGGATTATACATGAGTGAATAGACTGACTCCCATTCGGGGCGTTCTTCCAATACGCAAACGAAGTTAGAGTCATCATCAATAATCTCGCTTCGGGCATGATATAAATCTAAATCAGGATATTTCTCGATGAGGTCGGCAAAGTCCTGCAGACAACGGGGCGTCAGATTGTCATCATCACCCATGCAAATCAGGTATTCGCCAGTAGCATGACTCAGGCATATGTTCCAGTTGTCCACCACATCCTTGGCGCCGCAATTCTTTTCGTTCTTGAAATAGCGGATGCGTGGATCGCTGTACTGATTGACGATGCTGTCAAGGTCGTAAGGAGAGGCGTCGTTGACAATAACCACCTCATAGTTCTGGTACGTCTGTGCCAGCACGCTGTCAATGGTCTCTTTCAGATACTTGTCCTTAAAAGCCGGTATCGTAACGCTGAATTTGATGTCTTTTGCCATGTTATTTATGTATTTCACTGCAAAAGTACAAAAAAAAATGTGCTTTATGCTGAATTGTGGAAAAAAAAGTGTACTTTTGCTTGAGAAATCGATGAATATGAATATAACCTATATCTATCCGGCCTTTATTAATATTGGTGGTGCAGACAAAATCATCATCAGTAATGCTGATTATATGGCTGACAGTTGGCGGTATGAGGTGTATATGATTACAGATTCGCAAAATAGATTGCAGCCGTTCTTCTCTTCGAAAGGAGGTGGCCATGCTTGACAGAATCTTTAGAAAGGAAGGTGCTTTTGCCGTTGCAGTCTTTGCCAACGATAAACTGACGCTTGAGCAGTTTGACGAGCAGCACTTGGTCTATAAGCGTGACATCAAAGGGCTGTGGAAACCAAAGCCTTTGCTCTATCAGGCAGACTCGTTCCTGTTTGTCAAAGATGATACGCTCTATCTTTTCTATGAGCTTCAGCATTGGGATGATCCAGGTGTCATTGCGATGGTGAAAACCAAAGACTTGACGACTTGGACAGAACCGGTCGTTGTACTGAAACAACCATTCCATCTCTCGTTCCCATACGTCTTCGAGGATGATGGTGCGGTTTATATGGTGCCAGAGTCTCAGGAGAGTGATGCGATTCATCTGTTCCGTGCCGATAATGATGAGTTGACCTCCTTCTCGAAGGTGCGAACTTTGCTGCGCCAGGAGCGTAAGGACGGCATCCATTATAACTTGAACGACAGCCATATATTTATAAGAGGAAAGGGGAAAGAGGAGTGTGGAAAGAAAACCTATTACCTGTTTACGTCTTATCAAAAAGACTGGATGTATTACCAGGAGTTATATGTAAACGATAATCTCTTGACAGGTGAATTCATCAAGCATCCCTGTTCGCCGATTTGTACCAGCAATGAGTTCGGACGAAATGGCGGCTCTCTGATTGATTATGACGGACGGTTGTTGCGAGTCACTCAGGATTGTCATGCTGATTATGGTGACAATGTGTCGTTGATGGAGATTACGAAACTCAATGAGACTGAGTATGAGGAGCGACTGTTTAGCCAGAATGTGTTGCCTCACAATGCGATATTCCGCGATGGTGGTCACCAGTTGAACATCGCCCGATTTAACGGAAAGTACATCTATGCCACAGACTATAAACAGAACCGTTGGGCGTGGTACAGACTGTGGGTGTCGATACTTGTCAAACTAAAATTGCACGAGCGAAAGGGATGAAGATACTGTTTCTGATATATCACGGTTTCTCTGAGGTGAGCGGTATCTCGAAGAAGATTCGCTATCAGGTGAAGGGCCTTCAACAGAATGGCCATCAAGTTCATCTATGCTATTATGACCAAGGTGCCAACGGTCATTGGCAGCGCCTTGTAGAGGTCCACAATCCATCTTCCATCCATCCTTCTCCATCTGTCATAGAGGATTATGGTACAGGTAAAATGGCCGGTCTTCGCCAGCGTATCAATTACGGTGCTATATATCGTTATTGTGTGGCAAAAGACATTCAGATGGTCTATGCCCGATGCTTCCAGAATGCCAATCCTTGGCTCAACCGTTTCTTTGGCAAACTGAAGAAGGCTGGTGTCAAGGCGGTGATGGAGATACCTACCTATCCTTACGATCAGGAGTTTGAAGGCTTCTCTCGTACAGAGCGTCTTCAGTTGCGAATAGACCAGATGTTCCGCAAGAGGTTGGCTCGTCAGTTAGAGGCCATCGTCACCTTTACCAATCAAGAGCAGATATTCGGTCAGCGCACCATTCGGATTAGTAATGGTGTTGACTTGGACAGCATGCCGCTGCATCAGCGTGTGGATACTGCGAAAGAACTGCATTTGATTGGTGTCGCTGAGGTGCACTATTGGCACGGATATGACCGTCTTATTGCAGGACTCGGCGAATACTATAAAAAGTGGAAAGTGGATGGTGGAAAGTGGAAGGAAGTTTATTTCCACATCGTTGGTGGCGTCTGGAAGTCAGAGATGTATGACGATGAACATGCGCCAGGCTTTTCTGAGCTTATTAAGAAATATGGTATCGAAGATAAGGTTCTCTTCCACGACCAGCTCTTTGGCGATGCTCTCAATGCTGTCTTTGCGCAGTCGAACTTTGCAGTAGGCAGTCTGGCCCGTCATCGTAGTGGTATCAGCGATATCAAGACGCTGAAGAATCGCGAATATGCCAGTCGAGGTATTCCTTTTGTATATTCTGAGAATGACAGCGACTTCGATCACCAGCCCTATGTGCTGAAGGCTCCGGCCGACGAATCACCCATTGATGTTTTTCGTATCGTGGCGTTCGAGGAACGGCTTAGTATGACCCCACAGGAGATTCGCCAGACGGTGGAGCATCTCTCGTGGAAGGTTCAAATGCAACATGTTGTTGACGAAATCTCAAACCTCCAATCTTAAATCTATGAAGATAGTTTTCCTACATCACGCCAATGTCTGTAAGGGCGGCATCGAACGAATGCTGGCCATGAAAGCCAATCTGCTGGTTGAGCAGTATGGCTGTGATGTGGTGCTGCTGACCTATGAGCAAAACGGGCAGCCCTTCCCATATTCTCTGTCGCCTAATGTGCGATGTGTGGATTTAGGGGTTAGGCAATATCCTGCCTATAAGTTGCCTTATCCTATGCGCTATTTTAGAAAGTTAAGTCTTCGTCGACAGTTGAAAGATGCTTTGAGGGCTTTCTTGAAGAAAGAGAAACCTGGTATTGTGGTCTGCACGGATAAAGATGCTCATGAGATGAATGCGCTTTATCATGCCCATACCTCAGAGAAATTAATCATCGAAGCACATACTGGTATGATTGATCATCAGATGCAGGTACAGCGCACAAATAAGATATTCCGGAAATTGGTAGCCGAGAAGGATATTGCCAGATTGAAACTTGCCGTTTCTCGATTCGATGCACTCATTGCTCTTACACCTGACGATGCCAAGTGTTGGAGTCCATATATTAAAACGGTGTCCATACCCAATTGCCTGCCTTATCGTCCACATTTGCCTGCTGACCTCTCCGCAGAGAAGAAACGTGTCATCGCTGTTGGTCGCTTGGACTATCAGAAAGGCCAGGATCTACTGCTGAAGGCATGGAAGAGGGTAGAGGAAGTTCATCCCGACTGGCGTCTGGACATCTTTGGAGATGGTCAGGAAAAAGCCGCTCTCAACTCTCAACTCTCAACTCTCAACTTGAAAAATGTTACTCTCCATCCTTCAACAACCGATATCTATACCGAGTATCTGAATAGTGATTTCCTGGTCTGCTCCTCGCGTTGGGAGTCTTTCGGGCTAATACTTATCGAGGCAATGTCGTGTGGCATTCCGGCTGTGTCTTTCGATTGCGATAATGGTCCTCGTAGCATCATTGACGATGGACAGGATGGTCTGCTGGTTAAGAATGGTGATATCGACGACCTCGCCGACAAGATCAATTACCTCATCGAGCGTCCAGACCTGCGTCAGCAGATGGGCCGTGCTGCCTATAAGAATGTGGCTCGCTTCAGTGAGGAAGAGGTCTTCAAACGCTATTTGGCTTTCTACAAGAGCCTGTAAAGAACTTGTTTGTAGTAACTATGATTAAGAAAATATTCAGCATACTCTGTCTGATTACCATAAGCCAGACAACCTTTGCCGATGAAAAGTTGACGGGAACCGTAATAGGCACCAAGGAAACGGTGGACTATAGAAATTCTAGCAAATCTACAACTGTCAATACATGCAAGGATGCTTTTGACGGTGATTTGAATACCTATTTTGCGTCGTGGGAAAGGAGTTACACTTGGGCCGGACTGGATCTGGGTGAACCTCATGTCATAACAAGGGTCGGGTGGTCGCCTAGAAACGATGGACAAGGTGAGAAACGAGTGCAGCTTGGCGTTTTTGAGGGAGCCAACCGTGAGGATTTTATGGATGCCTTACCTATTTATATTATTACGGAGAAAGGAAAGATTGGTCAAATGTCCTATGCCGATGTCAGTTGCTCTCGCGGCTTCCGTTATGTCAGGTATGTGGGCCCTTCGGATGCTCGCTGCAATATTGCCGAGTTGGAGTTTTATGGCTATCAGGGCGAAGGTAACGATAGTTGCCTGTATCAGTTGACGAACCTGCCAACCGTCAGTATCCATACACTTGACAACGAGATTCCTTATGATAAAATACATCAGATTGTGTCGCAACTGACCATCATTTCTGATAATGGCACCAAGTTGTTATCTGAGTCAGGAACGACACGCGAGAGAGGTAACTTCTCGCGCACTACCCCCAAGAAACCTTATCGCATCAAGTTTGACAAGAAACAGCGCGTGCTTGATGCTCCTGCAAAAGCCAAAAAGTGGACGCTAATAAATAATTATGGTGATAAAACGTTGATGCGTAACTTGTTAGCCTTTGAGCTGAGTCGTCGGTTAGGCATGACATACACACCATTTGGAACAGCTGTCGATGTGATGCTAAACGGTGAATACAAAGGCTGTTATCAGTTGTGTGATCAAGTGAATATCAACAAGAATCGCGTCAACATCACTGAGATGACCCCGCAGGACAATGAGGGAGCAGCGTTGACAGGTGGCTATTTCGTAGAGATTGACGCCTATGCCGACCAGGAAAAGTCGTGGTTCACCTCAAATAAAGGCAATCCCGTCACCATTAAATCGCCAGACGAGGACAGCATAACGACTAAGCAGAAGGCCTATATCAAGACCTATTTTAACAAGATGGAGAGCCAGTGGAAGACCTATCTTGACCTTAACAGTTTCCTCCGCCATTTCCTTGTAGGAGAGTTGTCTGGTAACACCGATACCTATTGGAGTGTGTTTATGTATAAAGAGCGCGACAATGATACGATGTACACAGGGCCTGTGTGGGACTTTGACTTGGCATTTAACAACGACGACCGCACCTATCCTGTCAACAATAAGAGAGACTACATTTATAGGAGTGGTGGAAGTTGTGCAGGCAATATGCGTAGCTTTGTGGATAGGATTGTGGTGAGTGATGCCAATGCCAAATCACAACTGGTGGAGATTTGGGATGAGGCGCGTCAAGGCAGATTGACTGAGGAGTATATGGTGGCCTATATCGACTCTTTGGAGAACGCTTTGCAGCAATCTCAGGAGTTGAACTTCCTCCGATGGCCTATCATGAATCAGAAGGTGCATCAGAATCCGAGAATATGGGGCAGTTATCAGGCTGAGGTGGGAAATGTTCGCACTTATATGAAGGAACGCATCGCCTGGATGGACAAGAAACTGAATTATACATATGTCCCCAACGGTATTGCTGATGTAGCGGTTGATACGTCGAAAGCCTATCAGGTATTTACTCTCTCTGGCCGCTATTGTGGCACGAAGACAGACGGCCTGCGACCTGGCATCTATCTGTTGCGTCAAGGCAAGGCCGTGAAGAAAGTTGTAGTAAAATAACGAAATTTGTTGGCTAATTATAAAAAAAGCGAGATATGAAGGATTTACAAGAACTGACCCGCTGCGTGTGCGAGGTTGCTCGTCAGGCGGGAGCTTATATAAAAGAGGAACGCGCGAACTTTAATATAAATAGGGTAGAGCGTAAGCACGCTCACGACTATGTGTCGTATGTCGACAAAGGGTCGGAGGAGCGTATCGTGAAGGCCCTGCGAGAGCTGCTGCCAGAGGCCGGCTTCATCACCGAAGAGGGCCTGGCCACGCATAGCGACGAGCAGATACTGTGGGTGGTCGATCCGCTCGACGGCACCACCAATTTCATTCATGGCTTCGCCCCTTATGCCGTCTCGATAGCCCTAATTGGCGGCAATGAGATTCTGGTTGGCGTGGTCTACGATATTTGTGCCGACGAGTGTTTCTATGCCTGGAAAGACGGCGGCGCTTGGATGAACGGCACTCCGATTCACGTTGGCAATAGTCCCATCGGCGACGCCCTGCTCTGCCTGCAGCTGCCCTATAACAGCGATGCCTACAAGTCCGTCATCACCCGCCTCATCGTCCATTTCTATGGCAATGTCGGCAGCATTCGCATGATTGGCTCCGCCGCTATGGCCCTTTGTTACGTCGCCGCAGGTCGTCTCGACGCTTATGCCGAGCGCTACATCGGCCAGTGGGACTTCATGGCTGGCGCCCTCATCGTCCTCGAGGCCGGCGGTCGTGTCACCAACTACGACGGCTCCCCCCACTTTCTCACAGGCGATAGCGTCGTCGCCACCAATGGCGTCGTCCATCAGGATTTGCTGGAGGGAATCAATAAAATGAAAGATGGGGAATAAACTTCCACATCTTTCATTTTTATTGAAATCATAATTATTATAATCGTAATAAAATAGATAATTAGCTATCTGTTTTTTTTCTCCCATAGCCATATAAAACTAATTGATATTAGTTTTCCTATGATGAGTGCTATGAACATGACTAAGAATACCATGAGTATTCCTAGCGGCCAATTATTGCTTATGGTATTGGCAAGGAAAATGTAAAGTGGCCCTCCGATACCCTCAGTTAGAAGGTATATAGATAGAACATCTGAGAGAATGGTATTTATTTTTTTATTATATGTAGGTTTGAGTTTCTGAAATAGAAAGAAAATACAGATGGCCATCAAGATAATACAAGGATTATTATAACTCAACAATATAAAAGATAGTTTTGAGCCGTTAAGAACAAAGTCATATCCCCAAAAGATAGAAATCCATAGAACAACAAGGGATATAAAATAGACAAGTGTAAATCTGGAACTAGAAAATGAATAATCGTTCCTTTTAATGTATCGGCCCAAACAATAAATGTATAATAGTCCGAAGAATGAAGACCCTCGATTTGGTACTAAGTTAAGGAGGCATACTATTTCAATGAAGGTCATGATACCCATTATCTGTTTGAGCGTTTTCGCTTCCAATTGCTCAAAACCTAAGTTAATGAAAGGGGCAACTAGGAAAACCATTGCATAACAGGTGAGAAACCACCAGTAATTACAGGAAATTGGGAAAAAGAATTCAATGACAATAGCAGGACTGACTCCTCCCCAGAAGTATCTTATGCTTATTGAAAGGCAATAACAAATGAATGCAATGAATGCTAAATGGGCATATTTCTTCAATGAAAACTTGATACCATACCAACCAGAGATAAACATGAAACAGTATACTGCAGGCGAGAATAATGCACAACAGAACGATACTAACAGTATATTACAATTTGTATCTGATTTCATATATCCATATCCATGTATGATGATATGCCAAAAACAAATGGCAGCCATTAGGATGAATCTCAGTAGCTCAATATTACTATTTCTTTGTATTGCCATGACTATATAGTCTTTTTCTATGTCAGTCTAAAAATTGGTACAAATATAAAAATAATTCTTAAATAGTTGTATTTATTAGCTCTGTTTTTAAAAAAACTTAAGATAATAATGTGTAAAACGATTCTTTTTTGTAATTTTGCAAAATATAATCAAGAGAGCACTAAATAATGAAAGCAGTTGTAGCATATGGCGGACTGGGCAATGTGATGTTTACTTATGCATTGGTGTGTGCTTATCGTCATAAAGGAATAAAATCTTTTCTTTTTGTGTCAGATGCCAATGTAGAGCATAATGGCTACGAGTTGGAACGTGTGTTTCCAAAAGCAGACCAATGGCGAGGTCTTAATTGCTTTCAGATTGCATACTATTCTTTGATGCAAAAGATGAGAAACGTTCACTATAAAAAGCGCAATTTTCCTCATCGCTTTATCTTTTTCCCCTTTAGCGATCAGCACTATGATCAGGCTCCAGTAAAGTTCTTTTCTCAGGTATTTGCTTGGCCCAAAAAGAATGAATATCTGATAGGCTTATTCCAAAGTTACAAATATTTTGATGATTGTCGCGATTTGATTCTTCAGGAGTTTCAGTATGATGTAAGTAGACTATCTGATTCAACAAGGCAAATGGCAGAGCAAATGAAAATGTGTAATAGCGTTTCTATTCATGTAAGAAGAGGCGACTATATGAATGGTTATTATTATAACCTTCTTGGTAAGGTTTGTAATTTGGATTATTACCAACGTGCCATTGAGGAAATTAAGAAGCATGTGAAGCATCCACGATTCTTTGTTTTTTCAGATGATAAGGAGTATGTTGCCAAGAACCTATTGCTGGAGGATGCTATCTATGCAGACTTCAACAATGGCACAGATTCGTGGCAGGATATGTACCTCATGTCACAGTGTCATCACAATATTATAGCGAATAGTACGTTCAGTTGGTGGGGTGCTTGGCTCAACACTCATCAAGACAAAATCGTAGTGGCTCCTCCCCGTTGGTTCAATGATTTGGAATATGATGATATTATTCCTCCAGAATGGAAACGGATTTAGCTTATTGTATAAGGAATTGCTACCCTCCTAGGAATAATTTCTTTGTTAATGAATGTCGAGATAGTAATTTTGAACAACTCCATGAAATAACCAGAACAATAATACATTGTAGGGTGTTTATTAATAGATTACTACTAATGATTTGTGGTAGAATATAAAAAAGTTTGAAGATATATGTGCTAATAATGTATATGCCAAGAGATGTTGTACCAAGATAGGTAAATAACTTTAATGAGATTAATTGATGTACCCACCATACAATTAGAAGGAATAATGCAGAACCGACAAATCCTATAATCCACCTAAATAGAACTATAATTATTCTTTCAATTGATATTCTGTGATTAGAAATGATAGAAGTCCCAGTTGTGTACACATAGTGCTCTGTGTTATAATGGTTATACATGAATATAAAACATAATAATAGAAAAACAATAAGCAAAAGAGATTTTCTATCCCTGGGTGCGAATAATTTTGAAATATTGAGTTTATTGAAGTAGTATCCAATAATAAAGTAAGGGAACATAAAAATAGTCAAACTAGTGCTTTGATGGAAGGGAATAGTTAATGTTAAAGGAAATAAAGCAAATAATAGATATATTCTTTTGGATGAATTGAATTTATGGTAGATAATTAATATTAGAGTACTGTTGACAAACAACGATACTAGGAACCATAATTCACAAGTATATGAGGATATGATACTATATATTGTAGGATACATACCCCAATTAAGGAAATGTTCAACAATAATCCATAAAGATTGCCATATTAATACTGGTAATAGAAGATGGGTGAAACGTAATGATAGGTTTTCAGAATATGTATGACGACGTAGAGAAAAGAAAAATAAGTACCCACTGATGAGCATAAAAACTGGCATATGGAATGTGTAGATAAGTTTAAATAGCCAATTCTCAAAATGAGCCCCATGGTGTAGAGCTTCTTGCCCGGATCCGAATTGTATGCAGTGGGCAAATACGACAAGAGTAATTGTTATACCTTTGACTATGTCTAAATAGGTGTTTCGAGTCTTCATAATACTATTTCTTTTGTTTTCTATGAATAAAGATGCGATATAGCAGTTTAATAGTCCATGTCAGTATCTTTTTAGAATTTGGTGTGTCGCAGAGATTTAGCAGTTTGTAAAGCGTGTTATAGTCTAATTTTGAAAGAGAATCATAATCTTTTTTGATACCAATCGGAAGTATGGTAAATAAGAAACTATTACGTTCTTGTTGGGCCTTTTTCACTTGTAGGTTGCTAATTCCCCCCTGTTCTCTTTGACTAATTGCTATATTAATGAGTTGAGTCGAACACCCGTCAAAACAAACTTTCTCAAGAAAAAATTTCCAGTCTGCTACAATTTCATAATTTTCATCGTAAGGTGAAAAATTAAAAAGGGTTCTTTTTATAAAGGAACTCTGATGAGGGAATGTTTGCATGAAGAATGTTGCGAACGAAACTCGAATAGGCAAGATGGTAGTGGCAGATTCACCTGTTATAGGATCAATGTTATAATCACAGCCAACAATAATGTCACTTCCATCCATTACAAAACTAACCTTTTCTAATGTCCTTGAATTAAAGAAAATGTCACCAGAATTCATGAAATTAATGTAATCTCCTTGTGCTTTCAGAATACCTTTATTCATACCGTTATAAATTCCTTTATCAGGTTCAGATACCCAGTAATCTATCTGAGAATCGTATTCTTCTAACAATTCTTTACTACCATCAGTTGAACCTGCATCTATGATGATAAACTCGTAATCTTTACATGATTGACTAAGCACACTCTCAATGGTGTGCCGTAAACCAGAACAATTATTGTAGTTGACTGTTATAATTGAGAATTTCATATCTTACTTTTGAAAAAACGTTTAATACTGTCTTTTGAACCTTTAGCAAAGAACCAGAGGAGAATAGCATTGCAAATAATATAGCCAAAAAGAGAAACAGAGCAGAACCCTACCCATGATAGGAAATTTGTATCTGGTGAGAATGGAGCATTCTGAACAAAGAATGTACCAATAAGGAATGATACTGCAAAAATGATATAGTAGCGATATGTACCAGACCAAAATATCCAAATGGATTGATGGAGTCCACAAGTAAATAGGTAATAAGGCTTCCAAAGAACAACAATAAAAAAAAGACTAACAATTTTTCCAAGAAGAATCCCTGCTATGCCCCAGGCTAATCCTCCAATAACGGTTATGGCTATGTTGATTGTCAGTTCTGTCCAAGCAGACCATACGTCTGCATAAAGGCCATGAGCATGGTTGTACATATCGACGACACCACGAGAATTGGCAATATACATATATATTACAAGTAATATGAGAATATGATGATCAAGAATATATTCACTTCCTAACCAAAGTGAGATAAATGGCTCAATAAAGTAGTAAATAGAAAAACAGAGTATTCCTGCGATAAAGTGGCGTATTGTCATTAATTCCCAGAATACTGATAGCATTTTTTTCTTGTCACCCTCTGCTACGAGATTGCCTACACCTGCATTTACACTGTCTAATACCGAGTTGAAAAACTGAGTGATTTTTGTAGTAATTATGATGTAGTTGCCATAGAAAGCCACCATTTTGAGCGAGACAAATACGAATATAAATAATTCGTCACTTTCACGCATTACAAAATCCTTGAATTTATGTATAAATATTTGTTTTGTTTTTGTTTTAATATCAGGATATTTGGATAGCAAGTATCGTCCATTTTTTTTGTTTGTTTTTAGCCATGGATATTCTTTGTTAATCTTCCAATTAAGAATAATGCATCCAATGATTCCAAATATAAGCTCTATGGCAACCCAGATATATACATTTTGGTATGCTAGGGCGAGAAATATTTGAACAGCTGTCTTTAATATGTTAGAGGATTGCAGATAGATTGCTACTATATAGTTTTTTTGGTCAGCTGATAATAGTATTTGTCTGTAGTTTATAAAATAGGCAAATAGCGATGATGACAGAAACGAGAAGAATGCAAAGTAGACAATGCCTAAGCCTAATGTGGCATGGTAGAAAATCAATGGGAAGAACAAACTGATGAATATACCTCCTCCTAATATTGTAAGACCAATACAGCGATAGAGATAGCCAAAAACAGACATGATCTCTTGAATGTCTTCATGGTTATTCTTCTGAAGTGGCTTGTAAAGAAAATAACTGATACAGCTACCAATTCCCAGTTCTGCCAAGTTAAGATATCCGAGAATATTTCCAAGCGTACCTGCTAATCCTATAAAATCATCTCCAAGATTGTTTAGAAACACTTTTCTAGAAAAGAAAGTGAGGAATAGCGAAAGAAAGTAAAATAACAAATTTACCTTCGCGTTAAGAATGCTCCTATGTACTCTTTCAGATGCCATATCTTTCTATCACTTTGAAAATTGATTCTGCATAGACTGCTTTGGTGAACCGTTGAGAGATATTGTTGCCAGAGAAATCGTGGTAATGCGCTTTTATTTGTAACAATGCATCAGCTATTTGGCTTGGCAAGTCGCCGTCTTTATCCATGAGTATATGGTGTTGGCCTTCTAATGTCTCTGGGATTCCTCCGTCATTTGTTGCAATAACAGGGAGTCCCATGGCAGTGGCTTCTATACATGTCATTCCTAAAGCCTCATTAATGCGCGATGGAACAACAGCAACATCCGCAAGGCTCAGATAAGACGGAAGCTGTTCGTAGGAGACAAATCCTGTGAAACATACTTTGCCATTCATCTGACGTCCCATCTCATGGAGCTCGTCTAAGAAGGGATTGCTGCTTACACTGTCGCCATAATTGTCGCCCCCCACAACGAGTAACTTAATGTCTGATTCTTTGTTTAATAGTTGTATAGCTTCTACAAGTTCCTTTACTCCTTTATCGGGAACTATACGGCCTGTATAGATGACAATGAAATCCTTGTCGTTAAAGCCGAAACGATCTCGAGAAATGGAAGTGCTTCGATTATCACGAATATAGGAACTGGAGAAGATATTCTCATCCAGCCCATTATAGACAACAACTGCTTTGGTGGACAGACCAACTGACATGATACGGCTTTTGATATATTCAGATACGCATATAAATCCGTCGCAGGCTTTAATCAGAGCCTTTACTTGTGGTGAGTCTGGATTAACAAGATCTGTGTGGATATGCGAGATAATTGGGGTGTCTAATCGACTGCGCAATTTCAATGCATAACCAGGCCGATTCTCCAGAATGATTAAGTCGTAATGCTGCTTTTTGAGTTGTTTGTAGGCCTGCTCAAAGAAATACTCCAACTGGTAATGATAATACTCATTGGGATGCAAATAACCATATAATTTTGCTTTGATACGTGCCCATTTACTATACCTATTTATATATATATAGTGATTAGAATGGGATTTTAAAGCAGGAGATTTTTCAACATCAGGATGATAGACGCTAAAGACTGTAATATCATGTAACTGATGCTGTTCATTATATTCCAAGTAATAGTCGATGAGATTCTCAGCGGCTCCACCTTGAACAGCAGGTACAGGTAATATTCCAGATGTCAGAATTGCTATCTTCATTGCTGATGGGTTGTATGAATGAATTCCTTATTGTTGGGGTGGATATGCAGGAGATTGTTCAGCATCCGCCATACGAGTCGAGGGAGTGTAAGGAGTTTGCTGAAGATGGCTTTAGTGCGAAGCTGCTTAGGAATGGCAATTAAAATGGCTGCAATCAATACGGCGAACAATGTCCACCATAGATAAATGAGGAATGAGGAATGAGGAATGATAAATGATAAAAATGCAAACAGTGGAGTGAGGACAAGAAGGATAGAGCGGGGAATGAGGGCCTGCTGGATAGTCTTGTCGATATAGTTGAAGTTGCCAGTGATGATAGCCTTGGGAATATAAGGGAGCATGCGGAGAAGCGCTTGCACCTGGCCTGTCATCCAACGGAGACGTTGGCGCTGGAAAGTATCACTATTGCTGACTTTTTCGTCCAAGACATGGATATTCTCGGCGTAATGGATATGAACACCTTGTTTCATCAGCAGAGCTTCGAGTTCGCGGTCCTCAACGGCAGAGTCAAGGTGATTGACATTCTCTGCAAACCATTGGTAGGTAAAGCACATGCCAGAGCCAATCAATGCAGAGGACATGCCGATGCGATTGTGCCCCTTCCTAAAGATACTGTTGTTGATTTCCTCGCTGATGCCATCGAGTGCGGCAATATCGTTGTCGGCATTTTTAGCTGTGCGGTGGCATTGAATGGCTTCATTTGGACGAACAATATGGTTTAAATCCGAAAGGAAAGAAGGATTTACCACATTATCAGCATCTAATATGACGACGTAGTCGTATCTTTCCACTTTCCACTTTCCACTTTCCACTTTATTTATGGCGAATTGCAGGGCTTTGGCCTTGCTGCTATGCTCAAAGGTGGGCAGTAGTAGAGTAATGGGGAGTTTGGACAACTGCTCGTTAGTCTCTGGTGTCATGTGGTCAGAGATGACAACCACCTCATAGAGGTCCTTTGGATAGTCCTGTTGGAGGAACGATTCCACGGAATGAAGAATGACAGTATCCTCGTGATAGGCAGGGAATAGAACGAGAAAAGTAGATGGCTGATGGCTGATGGCTGATGGCTGATGCTGCTTCTTTGGAAGAAGGGAAGCGAGGGCGAAAAAGAGGACATACGCCACATTGGCTGCTATGATGAGCCACAGCAGCAGGTCAATGATGGTGATGATAGTGCCTATGTTCACTTCTTTTTCTTTTTGAATCCTATTTTATGAATGAGATGACTGAATGTATCCAGACGATTGCCAGCTTCATCCCTTCCTGCCCTAAAGATGTTAAAGATGGCACCAACTGTGATAAGTGGAGCGTTGAGATAGTCACGATCCCAATGTTTATCAACCAAATAGTTTGGAGTTGCCAAAGAGAATGCGAAAAGTACAATAGCAGCAGCCACCCACCATTTGATTACCAATGAGAAATAGATAAATGGAAGTGCTAAGCTCATAATGGCCATAACACCCATCATGATGGTGCGTGGAATCAGCATCCATTGTATGATTTTATCTATCTGGTCGTATTGACTATTCATAAAACCTGATGGCAGGAAATGGATATTATTCAAAAGTGAGTGCAACTGAATATAGGTCCATCGTCCACGCTGGTTGTTGAAATCTTTAATATTGCGTGTCTTTTCATCGTAAACATGAATATCTTCAAAATAATCAATAAAGATGCCATCATTTACGAGCATGCCTTCCAACTCCTTGTCTTCTCCAACCATAGAACGAATCTTCATAATGTTTTGTTTGAACCAGACAAAATTGTAGATAGAGCCAGAACTGTTCAAGGCAGCAGACAGTCCCACTACCAGATGAGCGGAACGGAAAATGGTATTGTTGATTTCCTCGAAGGTGGCATCCATGCGAGCAATGGATGTATCACGATTCCTGGCAACACGATGAGTCTGTATGGCTTTCGAACCAGAGGTGTCATAGGCATCGTTGACAAGTTCAAGGAAGTCTGGGTCTACGATATTGCCAGCATCGAGGATAACAACAGCATCATAAATCTTAAACTGGGGTAAATTCAGGATGGCATATTGTAATGACTTGGCTTTAGAACTTACATCAAAATTAGGCGTCAGCAGGGTGATAGGCATCTGGGCCAGACGCATATTGATCATCTCGCTTTCATGGTCAGCAATGACAACAATATCAAAATTGCGCTGGTTGTAGCTCTGCCCCAAAACAGAATTCACAGTTTCGAGTACTCTCTTTCCGCTTTTGTAAGAGGGTATCAGCACGATATAACGGTTTAGCTCCTTGGCCTTTTTGATTTCTCGTTTATGCTTGAATAAGGCAATGATAGAGAATGCCAATATATATAATACTGTGATTGCAATGGGCAAAAACAGCAAGTAGTCAATGATATATAGTATCCACCAGAAATCCATCTATTCGAGTTGAAAATTGAGAATTGAAAGTTGAAAATTATTTATGTCGCTTCGCTTTGTAATGGCGTGCCTTCTGGCTGAACGAGAAAATCGCGAATGCCCTTGTATGTAGCACTTAAGAGGGTGGGATTGCCTTTCAGGGCATATTTTAGAATGTCTCTCACTGCAACAATGCCAATGAGATAGCAATATGTTATGTATTTTTGTATGCCTTGAATATTGCGTTTGGCAAACAAGAGGCGATTGCGGGTGAGGTAATAGGCCTTCAGTGGGCTATCCTGACCTGTGGATTGGCTTTCTTTATGGTAGATGGTGCAAGCCGGTTCGTACCAGATTTCATAGCCAGCCCGTTTGAACATCATTGACCAGTCCAACTCTTCGTAATATAAAAAATAGCACTCTGGCATCAGACCTACTTTGTCTATGACTTCACGTTTTACCATCATGGCAGCCCCATGAGCATAGGGGGTGGGGTGAGCTGTGTCATACTGACCTTGGTCTTCTTCTCCATATCCAATGGAACGGTTACGCATGGTTATTCGAGAGAGTGGGGTATAGCCTGCATATTGGATGGGATTATTATCCCATGCAAAACGTATTTTTGGACAGACTGCAGCAATCTTTGGAGAGGACTCCAAACGATTGATAAGAGGGCTGAGGGCTGAGGGCTGAGGGTTGAGTATGGTGTCGTTGTTGATGAAAAAGAGATACTTGCCACGAGCTGCTTTGATGCCTAAGTTGTTGCCACCTGCAAAACCAAGGTTTTCTTTAGAACGGATTACCTTTACATTAGGATAGCGGTTCTCGATGATGGAGGCTTCATCTTTTTTAGAAGCATTATCTATCACTATCACCTCCAAATCGTCATTGGAAGGGATGGTGTCAATCAATGCACAGGTGTCGTTGAGTCCATTGTAATTGACAGTAATGATAGACAACCTTATCTCCATGTTAACCATGTTTTCACTCTTGACTTTTCTCTTTTTTCTTTTTTCAGTCGTTTCTTTTCTTCCTGAATAGCAAATTGCTTTTCTTCGTAGGCAATATAATCGGGTTCGATAGCGGGGAGAAGATACACAATGGCCATTCCACCATAGAAAAGAATGAGGTTCGGATATTGCAAAAGAATATGATTAGCATAGCCTCCAGCCTGTATGCCCAAGAAACCGCAACATAAGGCGGCCGCAATTCCTTTATATGCTTTATTCTTAAGTCTGAATAATGTAATGAAACATCCTCCTATCAAGATAATAATATTCATTCCTGCAAATACAAAGACACCAACGATGCCAGTACGTTGCCAGAAAAAGACATAAGTGGAGTCATTTGACGTTTCATACACCACTCTAAATTTGTTAAAAGTAGGGATCTTTGACTCATTGATGTTTATACCCATTCCAAATGGGGCATCTTGTAGATATCTTTTTAAAGCTTGTTTGTTCAAGTCTCGTACACCTTTAGATGCATCGTTGCTGTCAAAAGCGGTTCGCATTCGACGAATTTGCATATTGCCGTTTCCTATATTGGTAAAAGCTAAGAAAAAGACAAAAGCACCACCTAAGATAAGTACTGTGGCTGTTAGTTTAAATGATTTCGCTAGAAAAACATATAGGAAGATTCCTACCATAAAACAGACTAGTCCGGAGCGGGTACCAGATGCAAAAAAACCGAATGTACAACATCCTCCTGCAATACAAAACAAAACTTTATCTTTTTTGAGTTTAGAGGTGAGGGCCAATATATAGAAAAGAGCGGCGGACGCTCCCATATTACAACCAAAGTTGGCAGCATCGGAGAAAAAGGAAAAATATCGTATGGAACCACCTACTATATGAGTTCGCATACCTCCACCCATCAACCATCCCCATTCTGATTGATCCCAGCCGAATGTTTTTTGTCTCCATGCCCAAAAAGCTGCGGCAATGGAAAACCATGCCCAGATTCGAAAAAATCGCATTATATTTTTGGGAGTGTTGATAATATTACTAATGATTATATAAATAAATATAAAATATAATGCAAAAAAGTTCAAATTTGTTAACCAATCTCCAATGCTAACAGGTAGCCCACAAGTCTTGTTAAAGACTTGTAGAACCAAGTAAATTGTCCATAATAAAATGGCTAAAAGCATGGGAGTGCCTATTGTGTTCTTTCCTCTTCTAGGTAAAATAATAATGGCCATAATTAATAACAACTGAGGAAGAACAGTAACAATTGTTACTTGTATAGGAATGTAACCATAGCGTTGTAACCCCATAACAAAATAGTTAATAGCGAAAATATACCAAAATAGAGCATTTTGATGTTTTATGGCTAGAAACACAAAAAGGGCAATTGCTGGTATCATACAGATTGCAGCAAAAGCCGTGAGTCCTGATGTGGCTAGAGAATACAATGCCAACAGAAACAGAAGAAAGAGTACTACGACTCTTCCTCCTAAATTTTGGGTATATGATGAAAAATTATTTTTCATCCGTTATTTTGCATGATTGTTTTCTGTGGCAGTCAGACCGAGCTGAGAAATGCGATATACGAAATTATTGAAAGAGGTATAGGGCGGTAACTGACCTACAAACTCTTCAACCGCATAACGACTCGCCTCTGTCAGATACATAAAGAGGGTTTCTTTTTTCTCAATTCTAGACTGAATCTCCTTGAGTGACTTTTGGTCGACGTCTTTCCAAGTACGATTGGCACGGGTTACCATCAAATTAACAGTACCAATGTTCAGCAATGCAGTAGAGATGGTGTTGTCGTCCAAATTGGGGTATTCGATGATGGCAATCTCATTGGGCATAATGTCCGGACAGATGTCCTTGATATCAGTAGCCATGAGGTAACGACTGTCTTCTGCCAAAAAGTCTTCATCGTAGGTGAGACGGCGGACTTGTAATCCCAGACTCAACCAGTAGTTCTCCAATTCCTGAGCCAAATAGCTCTTGCCGTTGGCCGCATCGGTGGATAAAAGATTGAGCACATTCTGCTGACCTTCCTTGAAATGGGGAAGGAGTGATTTGCTGAGCTGGCGCAATGCTAAATCACTGATGGTTTTGTTGAAACGACGATACCGCAATGTGCTTTCCTTGGGGAAGCAGCCCATGACCGGAATCTGTGTAATCTTTTCAGAACGCATACGATCACGCAGCGTGCGGTCGAGCATTTCGATGATAAAGAAATAGACAGCCGTCATAATAAATGTTAACGCAAAAGCACCTAACAGAATCATCGAACGATTGGTTGGTTGAGCGTTCAGTGGGAATACTGGCGGGTTCAAGATGCGGAGTACGGCTGTGGACATTTGCAAGTTACGCTGGCGCAGACGTGCTGCATTGAGGGCTCTTAGCATCTCAATATAGTTGGCCTCGATAAAGCCAATATGACGATCCTTTCGGTCAAGAGTAGCACCAATGGGAGAAAAGAAAATGAACTGGTTGTTAATGTTCTCTTTCATAATATCCTGAGCACTCAATTCGGCTTTAGTTTGCTCTAACAAAAGGACTTGTTCTAACCATCTTTCTAGTAAAGTTGATGCTTTGAAACCTGCATCTGCACTATAGTTGGATGCTTCAATAGCGAGCGTCAACTCTTTTACCTTCTTTGTAGTTTCGTTAAGCTGACGTTCGGCTTTGGCTAATTCAAGCTGGGCTTCGTTGTTATTGCCTCCATTCTCACTGCTCATTAACTTTAAATTAGCAATGCGAGATTGTAACTTTGTAATGTCACGAACTAAATTAGTAAAAGTCTGGTTAGATTCAATAATCCTAGTTCGGTCTCCTAATTGCTGTTTTAAGTAAGCTATAAGTGCTTCTGTTGTAGCAATATTCATTCTGAGTTCATTGTCCTTAATTTGTTGTTGAGCCTCAAGGCCTGCTAATACCTTTGTCTGTTCAGAGTAATTAATGATGCGGTTTTTAACATTATATCTAATGAGGTCGTTTTCTGCTTCTGTTAATATACGATACAGACGAGCCACTTCTTTTTCAAAGAACTTAATAACATTGAGAGTCTCACCATATCGCAAGTCACGATATTGACGGGCAAATACATCATTCAGAATATCTATTGTATTATAACAGACACCTGGATCATTTGCAGAATAGGTGATGTCAATGATATCACTAGCTTCTAATTGCAACACCTTTAAACGGCTGGTGATACTGTTGATGCTAAAGTAAGGATGAAAATTCAACAAACCAAACAGAAAGTTGTCTTGAGTTGGCTTTTCGTAGGCCTTTAAGTTGCGATAGGTTTCTTGTTCACTGTTTTTGTTAATGAGACTTTTAACTTCTACAGGAACACTGGCATCCAGTTGACGGAAATGTTCAGCAGAAATATAATTGTTGTCTTTACTAGGGTTGCCATACATCATACAGCGGGCAAAAAGACGGAGTGCTACCTCATGAATGGTGTTGTCGGTTTGGATAATCAGCATCAGGTTGGCAATATTGGTCTGCTGGTTTCCTCCAGCTGTTCCTGAACCACCTTCAATATTGTACCCCGTAAGCATACCAGTATATATTGTCGTCCTTGCATCGTAAACACGCTCCATGTTGCGGGTCATAAACCATGCTACTACCATTGCAATGAGTGGGAGGATAACGAGGTACCACCTTATTTTATATAAGAATCGAACAAAATATCTGAATATATCCATGGTCGGTAGTCGTTTTGTTTCTATTTTGAGTTGTTTGTTATTTCTGTCTTCTCTGTCTCTTTAGCGGCTTTGGCTTCTTGTTTAGCATGCTCTTTTTCTAATTTCATTTCTTCTTTGACCGCTTTTTTGATACGCTTTTCCACCTCTTTGTTTTCCTTGTCTATCTGTTTCTTTGATTTTTCGACAGAAGAATCAAGTGTAATGTCGGTAGTTGTATTGGTAATAATAGGCGTATGGGTCAGAATCTCCAAAGTGACAATATCAGTGGTTATCTGTGTAAGAAGTGCTTGATAATTACTAACAGCCCCTTGACCTTGTAGTCCTGTATATGCATAAGCTTCAATTTCCATGTTGCCATGATGAAATTCAACTTCGTTCAAAGATGAAGCTCCTTGATAGGCAGCTGCATTTTCACCAGCTGTTTTGAGGGCTGTCAGATTATTTGTGATTTTAATATAAAGTGTGACAATTTGCAGTTTTAATTGGTCATAGGCAGCATCTTTTGTAATTTGTGCCTCTTCAACAACTAAACGTTTACGTTTAACGGAATGACCTAAATCAAGAAGATCTTCTAAAGGCACGCTGACGTTGACACCCACATTCCAAAAGGATTGTTCGGAAGAATGGGGTTGCCAAACCATACCTGAGCCATAGCCAGTCCCTTGAGCTCCACTCCAAATGTCTGTTAAACCATAGCTGGCGCTAGCGTTACCACTAACGTATGAAAAAATATGCTTTTTCTGTTTAACTACTTCGGCTTGAGCAATCTCTTGTCGTTTTGCTAATAGAAGAATGTCGGGATTCTGTTTAGCATTTTCAAATAGAACAGACAGGGGGGGCAACTTGAACTCTGAAAAATTGATATCTTGATCTTCACTGGTGTCGAAAAAACCAGCAGTGATGCCGCTGTCATCAGCTGACTGCGCCCATGTGCCAACACAGAAAGCAGAGAGGAGGATGGATAATGCAACTTTTTTGAACATATTCAAAAAGGATTATTATACATTTTCTTTTTGTACGAATGCGAAGAGCGTACGGAAGATAATCTTCATGTCGAGGCCAAAACTATAGGTCTGACCATAGAGGATATCGAGTTGCTTGCGCTCCTCTGCAGACATGGCGCCACCTTTGCCGCGCTCTTCTACTTGCCATAGACCAGTTAGTCCAGCAGGGGCCATAAAGCGGTCGATGCTGGAGTCAATAGTCAGTTTCTCTGCCTCGTAGAGTGGAAGGGGACGGTTGCCGACAATAGACATGTCGCCCTTGAGGATGTTGAATAACTGTGGCAGCTCGTCAATACTATACTTACGGATGAAACGTCCCACTTTGGTGACGCGGGGGTCGTTTTCAATCTTGACAAACGCATTGTTGATCTCGTCTTCCTTCTGCTTGCTGAAGTCGCTTTCAGCAACCACGAAGTCATCGCCAATCAGCATCACTTCCTCATCGCTAATCATCATCTCGGCCTCCATGCCCATATCGGGCATCTGCTGCTTGATCTGTTCGCTTGAAGGGGTAGTGGTGAAGACATCGCTCTCGTCTTGACCAGTAGCATATTGGTTGTTGGTCTTGCTCAATTCCTTCAGACGCTTTTCGGCATCTGTGTACATAGAGCGGAACTTCAAGAAGTCGAAAATCTTGTAGTTGGTACCTACACGCTTGGACTTAAACAGAGCAGGACCAGGACTCTCCAACTTGATGGCAATCACCGTGATCAACATGATAGGAGAAAGCACGATGATGGCAAGCAGGGAGAAGACGATATCGAAGATGCGCTTCCAAAGAGGAATCTTGAACTGGAGCACACGTTTCTTGGTGACCTGAGCGTCGAACAGAATGGACTCACGGTCGAAGATGAACTGCAACTTCTTGTTGATGACAGTGACGGGGGCGTTGATGTCAAGTGTGTCGTTGATGCCACACTCCTGATAAACCTTGCGCTCCTCGTCGTCCAATTGATTGGTTAGCAGGATGATATAGATGCCGTTACTGATCTTTCGAAGGTAGGTAATTGCTGTGACATCTTCTGATTGAATGGTCTTCTCAAAGAATAAAATGAAGTGGTCGCTGACACCATGCTTTTTGCACTCTTCAGCGGCTTCAAAATAGTTCTTTGTGAATGTCACTTGCCTACCGGGCAGGTATCTCAAGCGCTCTTCAGTCTGAGGATTGTTTCCTAAATATACGACACCTATCATGACGATTAGTTGGGCAGGATTTTTTTGACGCGAATCTTAAGCTCCATGGGGTTGAACGGCTTCACGATGTAGTCCTCGGCGCCAATCTCCAGCAGACGGATACGCTCGCTGGTAGAGTCTTCGCTGGACAACATGATAACGGGGATGTGGCGGAACAACTCGTTCTGCTTGATCCACTCCAAGAAATCGTCACCTCGCATGCCTGGCATACGGATGTCAGAAATAATCAGGTCGGGGGTATTGCCAGCCTGAAGCCATTTCACGCCTTGAAGACCATCGGGCAACCATTGAACTTCATAGTCACTCATCAAATAGATGGAGAGAACCTTTGCGATTGTCTCCTTGTCGTCAAGTATTAGAATCTTCTTTTTCATATATGAAACTAGTCTTAATATCCTGTTTGAGGATTGGTTTTATTCTGCAAAGGTAAACAAAATATTTGAATTGCCAACAAAATGTTGAAAAAAAATAAGGTTTTAGGTGATTTTGTCGTGTTTTTGAAAATAAATTAGGGAAAAAGACGTTAGTAACGTATCATAATAAACTTATTCAATATTGATTATGGCAACAAGATATCTTTTAGGTTTCGATGTAGGCAGCTCGTCTGTCAAGGCATCGTTGGTTAACGCCGATAGCGGCAAGTGTGTGGCTTCAGCTTTCTTCCCCGAGAAGGAGGCTCCTATCATGGCTGTCAAGGCCGGATGGGCAGAGCAAGACCCTGAGTCATGGTGGAAATATGCCAAGCAGTCATTGCAGAAAATCATGGCTGACAGTGGCGTGAAAGGTGATGAGATCGCAGCTATTGGTATCTCATACCAGATGCATGGTCTGGTCTGCGTGGACAAGGACTTGAAGCCGCTGCGTCCCTCTATTATCTGGTGTGACTCTCGTGCCGTTCCTTATGGAGAGAAGGCTTTCAAGGAGCTGGGTGGCGAGAAATGTCTGTCTCACCTGCTGAACTCACCTGGTAACTTTACCGCTGCCAAGTTGGCGTGGGTCAAGGAGAACGAGGCTGATTTGTATAAAAATATATATAAGGTGATGCTGCCAGGTGACTATCTGGCTCTGCGTCTGTCTGGAACTCCCAACACCACGGTAAGCGGCTTGTCGGAAGGCATGTTCTGGGACTTCAAGAATAATGATGTGGCTCAGTTCCTGTTGGACTACTATGGTTTTGACCGTTCGCTGATTGCTGATATCGTTCCTACGTTCAGTGAGCAGTGTGTTGTTTCCGAGGCTGCTGCCAAGGAACTGGGACTGAAGGCAGGTACGCCGATTACCTATCGTGGCGGTGACCAGCCCAACAACGCTTTGTCGCTGAATGTCCTGAATCCTGGTGAGATTGCTGCCACGGCTGGAACATCTGGTGTGGTTTATGGTGTGCTGGGTGATGTGAATTACGACCCGAAGTCTCGCGTTAACACATTTGCTCATGTCAACCATACTGCCGACCAGACTCGTCTGGGCGTACTGCTGTGTATCAATGGTACTGGTATCCTGAATGCTTGGGTTCACAGAAATATCACGCCGGGTATTGGTTATGCTGAGATGAACGACCTGGCAGCTCAGGCTCCTATCGGAAGTGAGGGTGTGACCATCATTCCGTTTGGTAATGGTGCTGAGCGTGTGCTGGAGAACAAGGAGATCGGTTGCTCGATCAACGGTTTGAACTTCAATAAGCACTCACAGGCTCATCTGGTTCGTGCTGCTCAGGAGGGTATCGTGTTCTCGTTCTGCTATGGTATGGAAATCATGCAGCAGATGGGAATGGACATCAAGAAGATCCACGCCGGTAAGGCAAATATGTTCCTGAGTCCGTTGTTCCGTGATACCCTGGCTGGTGTCAGCGGTGCTACCATCGAGCTCTATGATACTGACGGATCTGTAGGCGCAGCCAAGGGCGCTGGTATGGGTGCCGGTATCTATAAGGACAACAATGAGGCCTTCGCTACGTTGGAGAAACTGCAGGTGATTGAACCTGACGAGAAGCATCGTTCTGACTATGCTGCTGCTTATGCCGCATGGAAAGAAACACTGAAAAAGAATATCTGATGTAAAAAGGTTGGAGAAAAAGTAAGGATGACATTATTGGAAAACGTTCGCAAGGCTTTTGCTTGCGAACGTTTTTTTATGCTTCGTTTTCGTTTTCGTTTTCGTTTGTCT
>Ga0310786_10002321_pt1 | contig 29249 bp, 20 predicted proteins | sample AusTroGonzalo_MG_FD_203881 | JGI IMG/M metagenome (GOLD analysis project Ga0310786, IMG submission 203881) | Bovine rumen microbial communities from tropical cattle in Woodstock, Queensland, Australia - Gonzalo_03 (v2) (version 2) | ecosystem: Host-associated > Mammals > Digestive system >...
CTTTCAACAGGAAACACCTGGACTTCGTCCGTTTTTGCGCCAGGCTTAGCCGCTATGACTTTGAACTTGGTGACCTGATGCGCCATAGTGACCGGTTCCACATCAGCTCCGACATCACTGCAAGGGTCCGAATTATCAACCGTCAGACCGTTTCTTTTATCGATAAGCTTGCAAGTCCTCTTTAACGTACCTTCATCATCCACGTACCAGTTGATTTCTTCCGTAGCGACATAATAACCGTCGTCATCATAACGCAAACGGCGGAAAGTGAAGTTGCTAAAGTCACCGTCCGGAGTTATCCGAAACGACGACGAATCCCTCTTGGTAGCGTCGGCATTGTCCGGATCCATATAAACTGATGTATGGACAGAGCCAAAGTTATCACCAAAAACAGAACCCGTAGCGGCGGCACCGGATTCTTTTGAACTCTTGGCACCGAGCTGTCCGATATCGGTCTTCAGCATCGTCCCCGCATTTTCGGCTTCCTGCGTCGCACGAATCATATTGTCGGTTCGGACGCGCATTTTGGTAGAACTGCTAAAGGCCTCTCCAGCAATGACGACGATGATCCCCACGATCGCCATATAGACCATGAGTTCCATCAAAGTGAAACCCGATTTTTTATTTAGCATACTCATCTCACAACCCCCGAAACGGTTATGGATTGCGTCGTATTCTTGAACTGCCAGCTGACCTTGACATCCAAGCGCTTGGCATAAACATGTCTTGCGGTATCCAGCAAAGAACCCGCCGAAGCCATGTAATCGGCATCAGGTGAAACCGTCACCTCGGCATTATAGACAACGGTTATCGTATTTGAGACGGCACCAGGCTGGGCTTCCCAGGTACGTATGATAGGATCAAGCACGATCTTGTAATCCACCGATCCGTCGGCACCGACCAGCTTGTTATCCGAAAGATTGGCTAGCCCGAGCGCTCCCAGGCTATCGATGATGTTCTGGGCGACTTCGGTGGCGCCGTCACGACCGCGAATGCGTAACAACGAATCATGGTTACTCCCTTGCAAGTTCAAGACGGCCATATACAAAAAGCCAAGCACAGCCGCAGCTACCAGCACCTCCACAATGCCAAAACCGCGTTTTGCGCGCGTCGAAAAAAACGAAATACCCCACACCTTCAACATAGGCACCTGCAAAAATCTTTGTCCATTCCAAACATTCCCGTTATGTTACTAAATATATATTTTTTTATAACTTTAGCTACTTACGAGTAATCCCTATCACGATTTTAAGCCCTTTTGCGGCGCATTCTGTTTTTTTCAGAATTATTACAATTTTTTTCGAGAATCTTGACCAATATATAGAAAGATTTCTATACTTCTATGTATGGCTAAGATAAACTACACTAAAATCGCAAAGCAACTCAAGGTGATGGCCGAACCCAAGCGCCTTAAAATCATCAACCTGCTATCCAATGCGAACGGAGAAATGTGCGCGACGGAGATTCTTAAAGAATTCCGGGTGTCGCAGCCGACGCTTTCGCACGACATGAAGGCCCTTGTTGACGGGAAATTCGTGATTTCACGCCGCGAAGGGCAAAAAACGTACTATACGCTCAACCCGGACACGATTTTCGACCTTCAGACGGCGATCAGCGATATCTGCAATGAGGATATCAACCTGTAATTCAAGATTCGCAAGGTGACCCCGGCACTAGGGCCGGGGTGACAGGCCGGGTGATGGTGACTACGCCAGTAAAAGTTGATTTTTTAGGCAGGACTCGTGCAATGAGTCCGCTATTTTTCTAAATTTCGCCGTACTATGAGTGAAGCTATTAACAATGTCAAGCAGGCCTTTGATGCAGAACTTGCACAAACGGACCTCACCAATCAAGAAGCGGTCAACAATCTCCGCGTAAAGTACCTCGGCAAGAAGGGCGCCGTCACCGACCTCATGAAACAGATGGGTTCCTTGAGCGCCGAAGAACGCCCCGCTTACGGCAAGCTCGTGAACGAGCTGAAGGTTGCCGTTTCCGAAGCAATCGACAAGGCTATCGAAACCGCAAACGAAGCCGCTCTCCAGAAGAAGCTCGCGAGCGGCGCCGTCGATATCACGCTCCCGGGCGCAGGCATCGCAGCCGGTTCTACGCATCCGCTTTACGACGTCCGTGAAGAAATCATCGACTTCTTTGCGCAGATGGGTTTTGACGTGGACTTCGGCCGCGACATCGAAACCGATTGGTACAACTTTGAAGCACTCAACACTCCGCCCGACCATCCGAGCCGCGACATGCAGGACACGTTCTACGTGGACAACAAGGTCATGCTCCGCACGCACACGTCGGGAACCCAGATTCACTACATGGAAACGCACAAGCCGCCTTTCCGCATGATTGCTCCGGGCCACGTGTTCCGCGTCGACAACGATGCCACCCACGCTCCGATGTTCCAGCAGTGCGAAGGTCTTGTGGTTGACGAGAACATCTCGTTCGCCGACCTCAAGGGCGTGCTCCAGGTGTTCATGAACAAACTCTTTGGCGCAGGCGTCAAGACGCGCTTCCGTCCGAGCTTCTTCCCGTTCACGGAACCGTCCGCAGAAATGGACGTGAGCTGCGTGTTCTGCGGTGGCAAGGGCTGCCGTCGTTGTAAGGGCACGGGCTGGATGGAAATCGGTGGTTGCGGCTCTGTGGACCCGAACGTGTTCAAGAACTGCGGCATCGACTCTGAAAAGTTCACTGGCTTTGCATTCGGTTTCGGTCTTGACCGTATCGCCATGCTCCGTCACGAGATTCCGGAAATTGGCCTCCTGACCGCCAACGATCAGAGATTCCTGAGCCAGTTCTAGATTAGACGAAAGAACGTCGCTTCGCGGCTTCAGACGACAAATGCGTAAGGCGAGAGAAGCGCCAATGCGAGCATTGGCATTTCCGAGCCAAGCATTTGGGGCTTGTCCCAAAGACGAAAGACTAAAAAGCGAACCGTTGAGGTTCGTTTTTTTGTAAAAGGCGATCCCGGCACAGAGGCCGGGATGACAACGCTGGGATGTTCCGTTTCTCCCCCATTACGGCACCCGGCACAGGGGCCGGGGTGACATTAAGAAGCCGGGATGACAACGCAAAAAAATAGCGGGCAAAAAGCCCGCCATTTTTCAGACTTCTAACTGTCTACTTCCTACTGTCTACTCTCTTAAGAACGGCTGTAGTCGTCCTGCATGCGGATGATGTCGTCCTCGCCGGTGTATTCGCCGACCTGGACTTCAACAATCACGAGCGGGAGCTTACCTTCGTTCTGCAAGCGATGAACCGTGCCCGACGGAATGTAAGTCGATTCGTTCGGACGCACGTAGAACACCTTGTCGCCAACAGTGCAAGTAGCCGTACCGCTCACAACGACCCAGTGTTCCGAACGATGCAAATGCTTCTGCAACGAGAGGCGTTCGCCCGGACGGACAACAATGCGCTTCATCTTGTAGCGATCCGTCGATTCAAGCACGGAGTACGTGCCCCACGGACGGTTGACCGTCTGCGGAACAGTCGGCAAGTCAGAGCCGCGAGCCTTGAGTTCGTCGACCACCTTCTTGACCTTCTGGCTGCTAGCAAGCGGAGCCACCAAAAGTGCATCCGGCGTATCCACGATAAGCATATTGTCGAGATCGATCGTGCAAATCTGGCGCTGGCCGCCAAGAACGAGGGAGTTCTTGGAACCAATGGCCAAGTGCTTTGCATTCACGTTGTTGCCAGCTTCGTCGTGTTCGTATTCGCCATAAAGGGAATCGAAAGCGCCAAGGTCAGACCAACCGATATCACTCGGAACGACCTTCACCTTGGAAGACTTTTCCATCACGGCATAGTCGATGGAATTCGACGGGATGTTCATCATATCGTCATGATCGACGCGAACCAGGGATTCCCTGTTTTCCTTCTTGGCGTTGGCATAAGCGATCTTTGCGGCATTCAAAATATCCGGAGAGAACACTTCAAGTTCGCTGAGGAACGTCGAAGCCTTGAAGCAGAAGATGCCGCTGTTCCAGAAGAATCTTCCAGAAGCAACATACTTCTTGGCCGTTTCCAAATCCGGCTTTTCGACAAAACGCTTGACATCATCGCCGTTCGCTTCGATATAGCCGTAACCGGTTTCCGGGCCCGTCGGCGTAATACCGAACGTCACAAGATAGCCTTGTTCTGCAAACTTTTCTGCCTTGTGCAAGCATTCTTCGTAAGCGTCAGCCTTGCGAATCACGTGGTCCGACGGAGAAACGAGGACGATATCGTCCGGGTTCAGGCCAAGGCAAGCGAGCGCGATTGCCGGAGCAGTATTGCGGCCCACAGGTTCCAGGAGGAAGCGAGCATTGTTTGCATGGACTTCTTCAAGCTGGTCCTTGGCCAAAAAATACTGTTCTGCATTGCTGACAATGTACTGGGCACTGCAAATGCGAGAATTGGTTTTTACCGTGCGCTGGAACAAGGACGCACCGTCAAAAAGACGGGCGAACTGTTTCGGCATTAGGGAACGGCTAATCGGCCAAAGGCGAGTGCCGCTACCACCACACAAAATCAAGTTAATCATTATTTTAACCTAAGATAGATTACTTCCAACCGTTATTATGCATAAGCTGGATGTAGTAACCCATATCAATGCCCTGCTTAACCAAGCCCATCGTCGGCGTAATCAAGCTGATAAGGCGGTTCCACGTTGCAATACCAGAAGCATCCACATAAACAATATCGCGCGGGTTCAGTTCAAAGCGGTCTGCCAAAGCAAGGGCCATGGCGTTCTTCGCATCCAGCTGATAAATATCGACCTTCGCGTCAGAAGTATTTCTGATAACATAAATATCCTTCGGCGAGGCATACTGCACTTGCAAGCCACCAGAAGCCGAAATTGCTTCGGCCAACGACAGGTTGTAATTCATACGGACTACGCCCTGTCTTCCGACTTCACCGAGAACGTAGACCTTCCTGTCTCTTTCGGTATCGGATCTTAACGGGACAAACAGCTGGTCACCCGGCTTCACGAGGATGCGGTCGATAGCAACATTATCGTTGAAAGCGCGGAGATAATCGATGTTGTAGACCTTGTCGCCACGGCGGAGCTGCACGAACGACGGATCGGCCTTTTCGTCAAAGCCACCCACTTCAGCAATCACGTCAGGGATCGTCATCGGGTTTTCGTCAAACGTCACGTAGCCCGGCTTATTCACGGCACCGGACACAAAAGCCTTGCGGCTGTGGTAACCCGTTACGCGGACATCCACCTGCGGATCGTTAAGGATCTTGTCCGAGAGGCGCTTGGTAATTTCGAGGCGGAGTTCCTGAGCGGTAAGACCAGCAACCTGAAGTTCACCGGCATACGGATAGAAAAGCTTACCGTCGGTCGTCACCTTCTGGCCAGCGGACTGGTACTGCCCCATCGGAGAAGTCAATTCCGGATGTTCCCAGACAACCACCTGGACCATATCCAGAGGTCCAATCCTGTATTCCAGTTCAGGAAGGGTATCCACCATCAAGTCAGCCACATTGCCAATAGTCGGGTTAACAGGCACCTGAACCGGTTCGCCCATGTCACCCTTTTCGATAGAATGCAACTTGTACGTGATTCCGTTAAAAGTCGTGGAATCCGAAGAAATGTCCATTCGCATCTGAGGAGCGGCAAAGCAGCCATTCAAGATGGCAGCAGCAACCCCACAAAGCGCAATACCAATTTTATTCATATGTTACCTTTTTAGAATTATTTTGCGGCTTCACTTTGCCTAATCTTTTCGACCCAATACGGAGTCAGCTTGGAAATAAAGTTCCACGCCAAAACAAAAGCATTTTCGGGCCTTCTGTAAGGGTCAGGAATATCGACCTGGTGCGATTCTCCGTAGCGGAACACTTTACCTTCCAACCAAGGATATTTGTGCAAAAGCTCCCTTTTATGGCCATTTTCCATCACCAAAATCAAGTCTGCCCATTTGAGAATGTCCAAATTGATCTGACGAGCCCTGTGGGCACTCATATCGATACCATGCTGCAAGGCGATTTTCTGCGATATTTCGTGAGCAGGATTATCGACCAAAGCGCCGAGACCTGCACTCATCACATTAAAATCGGGCCCGAGTTCCTTTTTAAGGAGGTACTCCCCTGTCGGGCTGCGGCAAATGTTCCCAGTACAAACGACAAGAATATTTTTCATGCGGTATAATTTAGAAAAGTTTTTCGTAGGCTTTTTGGTTTATAAATCAAAAGCAAAGCCAAGATCTTTCAAAAGCGGATTTTTGGTATCCTTTTCGGAAAGGAGCGGTTCAAAGCCCTCGCCGACCGGCCACTTGATACCAATTTCCGGATCGTTCCACATCAGACCACCTTCATCGCCAGGTGCATAAAAACGCGTGCACTTGTAAACGAACGAAGCCGTTTCGGAAAGCACCACAAAACCGTGGGCAAAGCCTTCGGGAATGTAGAACTGCTTCTTGTTTTCGGCAGAGAGCGTGACACCCACCCACTTGCCAAAAGTCTTGCTGTTCTTGCGGAGGTCCACAGCGACGTCATAGACTTCGCCTTCAATCACGCGGACAAGCTTGCCCTGCGGATTCTGCTTCTGAAAATGGAGACCGCGAAGGACCCCCTTGCGGGAGCGGGATTCGTTATCTTGTACAAAATTCACATCAATGCCACCTTCGGCAAAATCACGCTTGCTATAGGTTTCCATGAAGTAACCGCGGGCATCGCCAAACACGGTCGGCTCGATGATCTTCACACCTTCAATTTCAGTGTTGATGAAATTAAACTTTCCCATTTTCTTTTTTCCTGTCTACTTCCAACTGTCTACTAACGATTCTTATACATCGTCTCGTAATACTTTTCATAGTCACCGCTGGTGATGTTGTCCAGCCATTCCTGGTTGTCCAAGTACCAGCGCACGGTTTTTTCAATGCCTTCTTCGAACTGCAACGACGGCTCCCAGCCGAGTTCCTTCTGGAGCTTGGTGGAGTCAATGGCATAGCGGGCGTCGTGGCCCAGGCGGTCCGTCACGTACGTGATGAGGTTCAAGTCTTCGCCTTCGGCTCGGCCAAGGAGCTTATCGACGGTCTTGATGACGACCTTGATGATGTCGATGTTCTTCCATTCGTTAAAGCCGCCGATGTTGTAGGTTTCGGCAATCTTTCCATTGTGGAAAATCACGTCAATCGCGCGGGCGTGGTCTTCGACAAAGAGCCAATCGCGAACATTTTCGCCCTTGCCGTAAACCGGGAGCGGCTTCTTGTGGCGGATGTTGTTGATGAAGAGCGGAATAAGCTTTTCGGGGAACTGGTACGGACCGTAGTTGTTGGAGCAGTTCGTCACGATGGTCGGCATGCCGTAAGTATCGTGGAATGCTCGAACGAAGTGGTCGGAGCCAGCCTTCGATGCGGAATACGGACTGTGCGGCGTATACTTGGTCGTCTCGTAGAAGAAGTCGTCACCGTAAGCCAGGTGGTGTTCCGAGCTGGAGGCGGTCGTCGTGAACGGAGGCGTGATGCCTTCCGGGTGATTCATCTTGAGGGCGCCGTAAACTTCGTCCGTCGAGATGTGGTAAAAACGCTTGCCCTCGTACTTTTCGGGGAGGCTTTCCCAGTAGAGTTTTGCAGCCTGGAGGAGGCTCAAGGTGCCCATGACGTTAGTGCGGGCGAAGGTGAACGGATCCTTGATGGAACGGTCTACGTGGCTTTCAGCAGCAAGATGGATGATGCCATCGACCTGTTCGTCCTGCATAAGCTTGTAGAACGCATCAAAGTCGCAAATATCCATCTTCACAAACTTGTAGTTCGGCTTACCTTCGACATCCTTGAGGTTTGCGAGGTTTCCCGCATACGTGAGCTTGTCGAGGTTGATAATCTTGTACTCGGGGTATTTGTTCACGAACAGGCGAACCACATGGCTCCCAATAAAACCAGCACCACCGGTAATGACGATAGATCGTTTCATGCTTTTCTCCAATTATTCGGCGATAATATAGAAAAGAACAAATGCGGAAAAAAAAAGAACCCGGCAAAAAGAGCCGAGTTCCTTTTGAACAAACCGAAGTTCGCTTAATCCAATTGCTGCATTGAGGCCGATTACTGATCCAACGCCTGGCATTCAGCCAGATGATTGACACACCAATTATCAATAGCGGGTAAAAAGATCTGATTATACGCACGTTGAGCCAAGAACATATTATTTTTGAACTGATCGCCACCAAAAACAGTACCGGCCAAAATAGTTTGATTCTGTTTACCTTTATTCCAAACAGCAATGCAGTATGTAATAGAATTCTGCACAGTAGACCATACACTATTAGTATTTAGTTCTCTCGAAACAGCCGTAGCAGTATTTGCGTTTTTCACCTGTTTAATTTCCAAAAAGTTGGTATTGCGATCAGGATTGAAGCCTCTATTGTCGCAGTGGACCGTGTAATGAGGAGGATTTTGATCAACGGAACAATTATAAAGAGGAAGAGTAATAGCACGTATCAAATCAGGTTCTTCACGAGCATACCCACCCATCGACTTATCTACACTGCACGTACCAACGGCATACATTTTTCCATTATTAGTACCATACATATGAGTACCATAAGACGAGTTCATCCGCATCTTGATGGCACCAACTTGAAAATTATAAGTTATAGATTCAGATAGCGGCATCTGATAAGCATAGGGCTGATCAATATTTGGATAATAAGAATTACTGCCACTCTTAGCCAACAAAGCGGCGTTTTGCGATTCATTTTTCACTTCATTGGTAGAAGCAACAGAGTTATCAAGGCCTGCATCAGAACAGCCCATCATTGCCAATGCCAAAACGGCAGCAGACAGAGTAATCTTTTTCATATTTATCTCCTTTATTAGAAAAAGTATAAAATAAAATAAACTATTACTACTTTATTTTCAAGAGTAAACTAATATCAAACATTTAATTTCAAGAAACTTTATTTTAACAAAATATTTTTATATTACATACTAATTACAAAAATTCATTACATTTTAAAATTTATTTATATTTTTACAAATAAAGAAATCTATATATAAAAAGAGCCTAGCACATAGCCAGGCTCTCCATCTTTAATATTTAAGCATTATCACACAATTATATTCTAGTGCAATCGCATTATTTTCACAAACAGATTCTTATGTTCTTGCGTAACATTCATAATCACGTTTGAGCCATACAGTTGGCGAAGATTTTCCACAACGAGTTCGGAACCATCCATCGTGCGCTCGAGCAGCAGGCTCCCTATAGGCGAGAAGACCCGGACAACCTTTTGGCCCTGTTGCGGGGCATAGACGTAAATAGCATCATTTTGCGTGTTCACACGAACGCCCTGAGCCGTAAATTTCGGAGATACGCCAACAGGAGCTTCGCTCGAACTCGATTCGACATTTTCAGAAGACGACGATTCCGCATCGGAACTCGAGGATGTCTCCTCCGAACTAGACGAAATTTCTTCCGAACTTGAAGATTCTTCAGAACTCGACGAAACGGACTCAGAGCTAGAGGATTCTACAGAGCTTGAAGAAACTTCCTCAGAACTAGAACTTTGCGTTTCAGACGAAGACGATTCAGGTTCACTGCTTGACGAAGACTCTTCGGAACTTGAGGAAACGACTTCAGAACTCGAAGACTCCGGCTCTTCAATAGAAGAGCTAGATTCCAACGAAGAACTAGAAGATTCCTCGTCAGAGCTTGAGGACGATTCCGGTTCACTGCTCGAAGATACGACCTCCGAACTAGATGAGCTTTCGGAAGACGACGATTCAACAGAAGAACTGGACCATTCAATCGTCGGGCATGAAGACGCATTCATGCAAACATTAAACATAGCGTATTCATGATTTCCGGATTCCATAATGCTCGAAATAGCGATATTCGCATTGTGCCCATTCCAAAAGACAAACTTGTTGAATTCGGTCACTTTTCCGCTCCCAGGGAACGGGACTTCACGCGCATTCAGCGAATAATAGTCTCTTTCAGCGTCGTATTTTTCAGGAACAGCCTCCACGATGTCAACGTACATATGATTCCCATCCTCATTGACGCGTTCATACAGCCACACTCTGGAATCATAGTCAATATGCCATATTAACATTCCTGAATTATATTGATCAACATCCCAACCCTTCATCGATCTATATTCAAGCAAGAATAATTCATTCGAATTGTTTGGGTTGGTAACGCTATAAGCCACATTTTTTTCAATTTTATCCAAGTACAATGGGCCGCTCTCGCTGAGTTCCGTCGGCGTAAGCCAACCCAACGACATTCTTTCGAAAGCCGAATAATTCGGAGGAGCGCAGCCTCTTACATTTTGTGGATTGCTTGGGCAGTTATGACTGCCTGCATCCATGACATCCCAAGTACCGGGAGTTTTATGCTTATTCTCGCCACGAACATCATAATGGTCTTCCAGGCCCAAAAGATGGCTAAGTTCGTGAACAAAGGTTCCAATTCCATCCAAGATACTTGTAGACTCGTCACGATTATAGGCACCCGCTGAGATTTCTACAGAACTTGAATAATAGTTAACCATCGAGGTATTATGGCCCCACAATTGAGAGCAATTCAAGCACCCTGCATGAGGCCAAAGAGCCTCCTCAACACGTGTGCCATTCGAGCTAACGCCAGCAACAATAAAAGCAGCATAGCTAATGACATAACCTCCGCCATACAGCTTCATATCAATTTCGTCCCAATTAACCAAGCTTTGCGCTTCTTTCATGGCACTTTCATTCTTGCTTCCATACTGACTCCTTTTTTTCGAAAGAGTCACCGGTCCATACACATCAAAAGTAGGCCGGAACTGTCCATTGGAATTCTGTATAAAATAATCTCTTACGCTACCCAAATTATAATATTCATTATACCCTTCCTTATTCAGGTAATCCGTATATTGCGCCACGGGATCTGCGCTCTTGAATTTCACATCAGCATACTCTACAAGAATTACAGGAATCCTGACATCGCCCAGCGTTTTAAACCGGTTATAGGCAGGCATTCGTTTTACCGCAGAATTCACCTGCTTCGGGATTTCATTTTGGAGAGGCTGTTCAAGCGACGCTTCATTCAGCAATTTATCATAAATGGATTTCTGATCAAGACTCGAAAGGAACAAAGCATCGGCATCGCTCCGTTCGTCTGCATTTTTCGCATAGACTCCTGAAGATTTTCCATTTTCATCGGCATAGGCATAAAAGCCCAGCGCATCTTTCTGCAATATGTATCCATCAACCGTTTTGAAAACGTGGAACCATTCATTACCCTCCTGGAGTACCTCAACGGTCGTTCCATCAGGCTGTTTCAACGAAAACGGGACATCACTTGCCGGATTCGCAAAGCTCTGCATCGCCAGCATCAATAACGGCAATGCAATTTGAAATATTTTCATTTTTTCCTCTTTCTTATTTTGCTAAACGTTAACGTCCACCAATCATCCCTGTAAACAAGGCCTTATTTCCTAGAGTTACAGACAAGACCAAGTTCATTTTTCCAAGCGCAGGGTCACTGACAACGAGTTCAGAGCCATCCATCGAGCGTTCGAGCAGCAAACCGCCGATAGGCGAGAAGATTCGGACTACTTTTCGGCCCTGCTGCGGAGCATAGACGTAAACAGCCCCATTCTGAGCATTCACGCGAACACCCTGAACCACCTTTTTAGAGGCGATTCCAGAAGAGGCTTTGCTAGAACTCGATTCAGCCTTCTTAGAAGACGATGACTTTTCTTTAGAACTTGAAGAAACAGCCTTGGAACTTGAAGATTTTTCCTTAGAACTCGAAGATACGGTCTTGGAGCTTGAAGACGTCTCCTTAGAACTAGACGAGACCGCATGAGAACTTGAGGAAACTTCCTTAGAACTGGAAGAAGGTGCGTTGGAACTTGACGACAGTTCCTTTGAGCTTGAAGAAATCGCAGAACTTGACGATTCCTCGGAGCTAGACGAATGTTCAGACGAAGACGATTCAGGAACACTGCTAGACGAGATCGTTTCGGAACTTGAAGAAACTTCCTCGGAACTAGAAATTTGCATATCGGACGAAGAAGATTCCGGTTCGCTACTTGATGAAGATTCTTCAGAACTCGACGATTCTTCGGAACTTGAAGATTCTACGTCAGAACTAGAAACCGGCAATTCAGACGAACTCGAAACTTCTACAGACGAACTTGATTCAATGCGAACGTTAAACGTGACATATTCCTTATCCTCAGATTCCTTTATATCAGAAAGCGTAATTCCCATATTCCGCCCATCCCAAAAGACAAACTGATCAAATTCAGTCACATTCGCCTTTCCAGGGAACGGGTATGAAGCATAATTTTTCGTAGCAGCTTCTTCGATATCAACACGCATATGCTTTCTGTCATTATTGGGACTATACGATTTCCAATCAGAACGTTCATAATCAATGTGCCAAATCAACATTCCTGAATTCGGCAATTCAGAATTCCATCCCTCATTTGTTCGATATTCCAGCACAAAGAATTCATCTGGGTTCTCTTGATTAGTGACTTGATAAGCCACATTTTCCTCAACTTTTTCCAATTTTACGGAGCCTTCAAAATCAAGTTCAACCGGCGAAAGCCATTCCAAAGACAAGCGTTCAAATGCGGAATAAAGCGGAGGTGCGCAATTATGAGCTTCTTCTTTATTTTCCGGACAATTATGCACACCTTGATCCATAACGTCCCATACATACGGCGTTCCGTGATCCCAGCTATCATTACGTGTAGTGACGTACAAATCAGGCAAACCAAGAGCATGGCTAAATTCATGAACCATCGTACCAATACCCTCAAGAATATCTGTGTTTTCATCTTCGTAATATGCGGAAGCATTTATTTCATTGGCACAAGCATATTTATAGCCAGTCACACCATTTCCCAATTCTACGTCAGGATCCAAATGACCCATATGCGGCCAAACAGCCTCTTTCAAGCCCGAGCCAGCAGCACCAACACCGGCATAAATCATGCCAATATAATCAACCCAACTATTACCATCTTTATTATACAAACTAAAATCAATTTGATCTTTCAACAAATCCAACGCTTCGATTAAAATCTGTTTTCCCCCTTCGGTATTTACCTTATTGCCAGAAGCCGTATTATAAGAAGCACGCGTCCCAGAAACAGCGACAGGCCCATACACATCAAAAACAGGGCGGAATATGCCGCTGGAACTGTTTATAAAGTAATCCCTGACACTCCCCTTATTATAATATTCATTATACCCTTCTTTATTCAAAAAATCATTAAACTGGGCTTTAGGATTCGCGCTTTTGAACTTTATATCGGCATATTCGACAAGAACAACAAGCACTCGGACTTCGCCACGCGTAATCGTAGTATTGACGTAAGGCATACGCATGATTCGCGAGTTCGACAACATAGGAGCTGCATCGACCTTATATTTTTCGTCACGAAAAGCCTCATCTTTCATTTTTACATAAATCGATCGTTCATCAAGGCTCGCAAGAAATTCTTTATCGGCCTGGCTTCGAGCCCCTGCATTTCGAGCGTATATTCCGGATGACTTTCCATCGGCTCCGGCATAAGCGTAAAAGCCACGCTCATCTTCTTGCAGAATATAGCCGTCCGCTGTTTCATAAAAATGAAAATATTCATCTCCCACTTGACGAACCTGGATTATCGTCCCGTCAGGCTGTTTCAGCGGAAATGTTACGTTACTGGCTGGAATTGAAAAACAGTATGCAGCCAAAACCAATATTGGCAATACGAACCGTACAAGGTTCATCGTTCCCCTCCTTATTTTTTGAGATCCTGTTGGGATAATATAACAAAAACTTTCTTTATACAAAGAAAGCCCGGCCGCAAAGCCGGGCAAAATAGCGATTAGAGCTGCAACGACAACAAATTAGTAATGGATTTTTCCTTCGGCGACCTTGCGCAGATGTTGTCCATAAGGCGACTTGCCGTACTTGGCTGCCGATTCCAGCAGCTTTTCCTTGCTGATCCAGCCATTGATGTAAGCAATTTCTTCAACTGCCGAAATTTGAATACCCTGGCGATTTTCGACCATTTTCACGAACTCGCCCGCTTCGATGAGGCTATCCATCGTGCCCGTATCAAGCCATGCAAAGCCTCGGCCCAGGAGTTTCACGTCCAGTTCACCCATTTCGAGATAGGTCTTGTTGAGATCCGTGATTTCCAGTTCGCCACGGGCGCTCGGTTTTTGTGCCTTGGCAAACTTTGCGACTCGGTTGTCGTAGAAATAGAGCCCCGTAATGGCATAATTGCTCTTCGGTTCCTTCGGTTTTTCTTCCACCGAAATCACCTTGCCGTTCTTGTCGAACTCCACGACGCCAAAGCGTTCCGGGTCTTCGACGTAATAGCCGAACACGCTTGCACGTCCGTTTTCTTCGGCATTCTTGACGGCAGCCTTCAAAAGCGGGCTAAAACCGTTTCCGTAGAAAATGTTGTCGCCAAGCACCATCGCGCAGCAATCGTCTCCGATAAATTCCTCGCCAAGAATAAACGCCTGGGCAAGTCCATCCGGGCTCGGCTGCACCTTGTAGCTCAAGTTGAGGCCCATAGCAGAACCGTCGCCAAGCAAGCGTTCAAAATTCGGCAAGTCCGTCGGGGTCGAAATGATGAGGATATCACGAATACCCGCCAACATGAGCGTTGACAACGGATAATAGATCATCGGCTTGTCATAGACAGGCAACAACTGCTTCGATGTAACCATCGTAAGCGGATACAGACGTGTGCCGGAGCCCCCAGCGAGTACGATTCCTTTCATTACAAATCTCCTTTCATTTGAAAATAGTAAACTTATTTCGATTCATTTTCAAAAGAGTTATCTTTGGGCCATTATGGCAGAGCAAAACAAGGCGAACCTCAAGTATTATATCGATGAACTGGTAAATAGAGTCCAGGGTAGGCGCTCGGACATTACGGCCGAAGACGTCCTGGAACAATTTATGATGTGGGCAGAAGCTCGCGGAACGACGCTTTACCCCGCCCAGGAAGAAGCAATCCTGGAACTTTTGGATGGCAAGAACGTTATCCTCAACACGCCGACCGGTAGCGGAAAGTCGATGGTCGCCCTCGCCCTCCATTTCGATAGCCTAGTACACAACCGCCGAAGCGTTTATACATGCCCCATCAAGGCGCTCGTGAACGAAAAGTGGATGGCGCTCTGTAAGGAATTCGGCGCTGAGAACGTCGGGCTTTCGACCGGCGATGCAACAGTCAACCGCGACGCCCCCATCATCTGCTGCACGGCAGAAATCCTTTCGAATATGGCGCTCTGCGAAGGCGAAACGCTCACCATCACGGACATCGTGATGGACGAGTTCCACTACTACTCCGACCGCGAACGCGGAGTCGCCTGGCAGGTTCCGCTTTTGACACTCCCGCAGTCACGCTTTCTCTTGATGAGTGCGACCGTCGGTGCGACCGAATTCTTCGAACGCGATATGACCAAGCATACGGGTCGCGAATCCGTGACCGTCCGCTCCACGCAACGTCCGGTGCCGCTCGACTTCAGCTACAGCACCACTGAAATTTCGTCCGAAGTGCAAAAGCTCGTGAACGAGGGCAAGGCTCCCGTTTACGTCGTCCATTTTACGCAGGCCGCCGCCGCCAGCAACGCCCAGAACTTCATGAGTCTTGACCTCTGCACCAAAGAAGAAAAGGCCAAGATCAACGAAGCCATTAAAGAGATCCGTTTTTCGAGCCCGTACGGCCCGGATGTCAAGCGCTGGCTCAAGCAGGGCATCGGCATCCACCACGCAGGGCTCTTGCCCAAGTACCGCATTCTCTGCGAAAAGCTCGCCCAGCAAGGGCTTCTCAAGGTCATCTGCGGCACGGACACGCTCGGCGTAGGCGTGAACGTTCCTATCCGCACGGTCCTCTTCACGCAGCTCTGCAAGTACAGCGGCGACAAGACGGCCATCCTCACGGCCCGCGACTTCCACCAGATTGCAGGACGCGCCGGGCGTAAAGGCTTTGACAATGTCGGTTACGTCGTTGCCCAGGCTCCGGAGCACGTGATCGAGAACTTGAAGCTCGAAGCCAAGTCCCGCACGACCGGCAAAAAATTCCAGAAGCGAAAGCCGCCCGAACACGGCTACATTCCTTTTGACGAAAATACGTTCAAGCGCCTGATTGACTCCGCACCGGAACCGCTGACCTCAAGTTTCCAGGTGAACCACGGGATGCTCCTCAACATCTTGAGCCGCCCGACGGACGGTTGCCGCGCCATGCGCACTCTCCTCAGGGACTGCCACGAAAGCGCCTCGAGCAAAAAGCAGTTGCAGCACCGCGCCTTCTTGTTATTCCGCAGCCTCGTCGAAAAGAAGATCATCGAGTTCGTGCCCGCCGTTGCCGAAGGCTACAGCCATCTGCGCGTCAATATGGACCTGCAAGACGACTTTTCGATGAACCAGCCGCTTTCGCTGTACCTGCTCGACACGCTCCCCAAGCTCGACCGCGACAGTCCCGAATACGCGTTAGACGTCATCACCTTGTGCGAGAGCATTCTCGAAAATCCCGAAGCCATTTTGCGCATCCAGCAGAGCAAAGCTCGCGATGTCCGCATGAACGAACTCAAGGCTCAAGGTATGGAATACAACCAGCGCCTCGAAGAGCTTGAAAAGGTCGAATATCCGAAACCGTTGCGCGATTTTATTTACGACACTTTCGACGCGTTCGCCGACATTCACCCGTGGGTGGACGAAAACATCGAACCCAAGTCCATCGTACGTGAGATGTTCGAGAACTTCAGCACGTTCAGCGGCTACGTGAAGCAGTACAACCTGCAACGTATGGAAGCGATTTTGCTCCGCCACCTGAATGGCGTTTACAAGGTGCTTTCGCAGACCGTTCCCGACGGTTACAAGAACGAAGAACTTTTGGAAATGCAGGACTATCTCGGCGAAATGATCCGCCGCGTCGACTCGAGCCTCTTGGAAGAATGGGAAAAGATGGCGCATCCGGAAGATTACCAGAAGCGCCTGGATGAAGGTACCGCAGAAGACGAAGCCGAGAAGGCTTTCGGTGCCGACAAGGCAGCCGCCGACATCACGTACGACAAGAAGCGGTTCTTAAGCCTGGTGCGTCAGCGCATTTTCCAGATCATGATGAGCCTCTCAAAGCAGGACTTCAACGACGTACTGGACAGCCTCGCCGACGACCTTGCCGAAGGCGAACTTTTGGCGGACGCCGAAGGAACGCCGTGGACCGAGAAGCGCCTCCTCGAAATCATGGCCGCCTACACCGCCGAACATCACAGGTTCCGTATGGACGTGGAGGGCCGTTCCCTCACACACACCATCGTCACTTACAACGGCAACATTATGCAAATCCAGCAGATGCTGCAGGACGAAGAAGGATTTAACGACTGGAGCATCGATTTCACGGTCAATCTCGACGAAAGCCGCGAAGCCGGAATGCCATTACTTAAACTTTCCCGTATCGGAGAAGCATAAAATAAGATAAATTAAAAAAGGGTGGTATGCGATGATATCCAAAAAGCTCTTTTTTATCAGTACCTTTTTAACCTTGGCAGGTTCCGTTTTTGCAGAAGATGCAAAAGGTTTTTCGTATTCGCTAAAAGTCGACGGAGCCTACTACGTCAAAAGCGATTACCAAAAAGGCGAAACCCACTTCGCCAAACCGACAGGCCCGTTCAACGGGATCCTGACCAGAGCCACCTGGAGCGCCACCTACACGCTCCCGACTCCGCTCGGAGAAAGCGCACTCCTTTCAGGCGCAAAAGTCCAGTTCAAGGGCGGAATCGAAGTCTCGCCACTCACGCTCCGTCCGCTATTCAATATTTCATTCACGCCGTTTCCATTCCTCGTTCTGGACGTCAGCACAAGAATCGGAACCGGCTGGAACGCACTCGGTTTTGAAGGATTCTGCGAATACAAAGACGGCAAATACAAAAACCTGACCCCATTTGCACACTACTATCACGACCACTGGGTTGGCGCAACATTCCAATTCGATTGGGGTGAAATTTTCAATGGCGACTGGAATCACATCGTGATGATGGCCAACTACCGAATGATATATCAAGGCATCACCGGTATCGACAAGGGTAAGTTCTGGGCCTGGCAAAATGTTGAAGGTTACGTGAACGGGCTCGGCTACGAATTCATTTCTATACTCGGCTACAAGATGCCCTTGTTCGTTGATATGGTTGGCGTCATGGCGGACCTTTACGGGCAATACAGCAGCAAGGATTATGGCGAAGTCGCAAGCACTTACGGCAAGTTCATGAATGCCGAAATCAGCGCCTTTGCAGAGCTCGCCTTTAACGAAAAAAACACGCTGATGGTCGCAACAAGGTTTTCGAGCCGTCGGAGTTTTACGACAGACCACAAAAAAGGCGAGGAAGAACCTCACCTTATAAAATCGGGTCGCGAATGGTACTTTGACTGTATCATTCTGAGCTGGACTCGAAAGTTCTAAGCTTCGCCTCCGAACTCAAAACCAGCTTCTTCAATCGCAGTCTCCAAAGCGGCTTCGTCAACGGAACCTTCAATGACTAGCTCCTTCTTGGACACATTAGCCACAGCAAAGACAACTCCGTCCAACGCAAACGCGGCCTTTTCGACACAAGCCTTGCAATGGCTGCAAGTCATACCGAAGACTTTATAAGTTTTCGACTTCGGTTCCGCATGGCGTTCTTCATGATCGTGATGTTCGTGTTCACCGCAATGGCAATGTTCATGCTCATGTTCATGAGAATGATGTTCGTGTTCGCCACAGCAGCAATGATCGTGGTCTTCGTCATGGTCTTCGCAGCCACAGTGAGAATCACCACAACCACATCCGCAATGTCCGTCACAACCTTTATGCACAAGCTTTGCATAAATCATGAACACCGCCAAAAGCCCGGCACAGATGTAATCGAAAACGCCTAAAGCACCATGTCCATGGCATTCGGCAGCACCTTGCGGAAGCATCGCCGAAAGGAACGTATCCATAAAGAACGTATCGACGATAAAGCCAAAGAACATTGCGCCAAAAGCAATCGAGAACAGGTAAGCGGCAAGCGTTCTCTTGCCAAAAGCCTTGCCCACCACTAGCATCGAAGCGATACTCGTCGCAGGTCCCGCCATCAAAAGCACGAGAGCAGCACCCGGCGTAATTCCCTTTGCCACAAGCGCAAGCGCAAGCGGAATGGATCCCGTAGCACACGTGTACATAGGCATAGCCAAGAGCAACACGCAGACCATGCCAAGAATCGGATATTCGCGCAAGGCAAGGAACAGTTCGTTCGGCACGAATGCAGAAATCAACGCACCGAGCAAAAGACCAATCATAAGCCACTTGCTCACATCGCCCACCATATTGACGAGGCCGTATTCGATGGTTTCGCCGACTTTTTGAACAAAAGACTTTTTCTCAGTTGTAGCATCCGCCGAAGCACCGCACCCACAATGATCGTGGTCGCCACAGCCACAATGGTCATGATGATCATGATCGTGATGTTCATAATGGTCGTGATGTTCCTTGTGTTCAGCAACGGCTATACCCGCAGATTCATTACGCGAGGCAAAGTTCGTCAGCACGCCACCAAACATAGCCGTCACAAAAGCGGCGATCGGGCGCAGAATGGCAAACGGAAGCCCAAGCAGGGAATAAGTCGCCAAAATGGAGTCCACGCCCGTCGCAGGAGTCGAAATCAAAAAGCTCACGCTAGCGCCCTTGCTAGCGCCTTCACGCCTCAAGGCAATCGCCGTCGGAATCACGCCGCAACTGCAAATCGGAAGCGGAACGCCAAACAGCGCCGCCCAAAGCACAGACGCAAAATTCGGCTTCGAAATTTTAGGCACATAAATGCGGTTCGGCACCCAAACGTGCAAAATCCCGGCAAGCAAAAAACCGAGCAGCAAGAACGGAGCCATCTCCGAAAAGAGCGTGATAAATTCTTGAACAAAAACAGATACGAATTCCATGGTTAAGCCTTCTTCTTATGTAAAATGTGGGCAAGACCCGTATTAAAGATTTCGCCGATATGTTCGTCATCCAGCGAGTAATAAATTTTGCGTCCGTCACGAGTCGGCTTGACGAGATTCGCCGTGCGCAGGATTCGCAGCTGGTGGCTCACCACGGATTGTTCGAGATTCAGTTTTTCGGCAATGGCACTCACCGACATCTCGCCCGAAAGCAGCAAGTGAATCACGCGGATGCGCGTCGTATCGCCAAAGAACTTGAAGAACTCCGAAAGTTCAAACAGGGTATCGATGGAAATGTTTTGCATCATCAAATTCTCTTTTTAATTGTTTTGATATATGAACAACAATTCATATATACATATTTTCATAGTTAATGTCAAGGCAAATACATTTGATTTTAGACCATTTGGAGCAAAGCGAGCCAAAACGAGATATTTCGTTTATTATATTTTCATTACAAGCAAGGGAGTATCCCAAAGGGATCTTATTAAAAAGGAGTTTTTATGAAGAAATTCGCAGCAGGTCTTTGGACCGTCCTCTGCGCCACAGCGGCATCCATCGCACAGCCCATCGATCAACCCGCAGAAATTTACCCGGCAGAACAAACCGACATCCAGCAGCCAGCCTTCGAAGAAACTCAGCCTGCCGCACAATCCGCAGTCCAGCAAAACTCCGACGCCGCAAGCGTTTATACAGCCAATAGCGCCGCAAGCAGCAACATCCAGGCCGCAAGCGAATCACCGGCCGCCGTCAGCAATGAGCCCCAGGCCGCAGACGAACAACCTCTGCCAGAATACATCCCCGTGCCCAAAAAGAAAACCATCATAAACTTCGGCGCAGGCGCTTCCTTCATTTACGGCAACTTCTTCGGATTCGAAGGCCTTAAAAACGACGACATGGAAGACCCCACAGGTTTTGGCGGAGATTTCGGCATCAAGGCTAGTTTCCTCATTATTGACGGGCTCCAGTTCTCGCCGCAAATTATGTTCCGCATTTTCAACCTCAATCACGAAGATGAAGGCTTTACCCGCTACTACAACCAGACATTCCTCGACTTCACATTCTTCATGCGCGGATTCATCACAGATAAAATTTATCTCGAAGTCGGTCCGCAAATTTCCATCAACACCACCAGCGATGTCAAGATCAACGAAGACGGCAACTTCAAGGAAAAAATTGAACAGTCTCCAGCAGAATTCGGCATCAGCATTGGCGCAGGCTATTTCGTACACAAGCAGGTCAGCATCGGATTCAACTGGTACATGGGATTCAACGAAGTATTCCCAGATGTAAGGTACTATTTCGACGACGATTTTATTCCCAGCGACAGAGACAAATACAACTGGTCCCTCATCAACCTGAAGGGCGCCCACACGATGATGTTCAAGCTGGGCGTCACCTACTGGTTCCTTCAATAGGTCTACAACATGAGCCCGCTTAATTCATTGCACTTAGCTCCCGTTCTTTCGACGAACGGAATGCGCGCACTCGACGCTACGGCAAAAGAACACCTCGCCCAAAGAACGTCGAGCCATCCATCCGAAAAAGACGTCATCCAAAGCGGATACGAGCTAATGCAAGAAGCGGGACTCGCGCTGTTCAAGTTCGTCCAAGCCAAAGCGCTGGATCCCATCGCCATTTTTATCGGCGGCGGAAACAACGGTGGAGACGGCCTCGTACTTGCCAAGCTCCTTTTGCAGGCAGGAATCAGAGCCCTCGTTTTCAGCCTTGCTCCAGAGAGTAAATTCAAGAACGAAGCCAAATTAGCTCTTGACGACTTCAAGCAAGCCGGCGGCGATGTTATTGAGTTCGACCAAAACAAGAAAGCCTTCCAAAGAGCATCAGATCACTTGCACGACGATTTTAAACTCATCGTCGATTGTATGCTTGGGAACGGAGCCAAAGGAGAACTGCGTCCAGAATTTGCAAACGCAGTGCAGATCATCAACAATAGCGGCCTTCCCGTCATTGCGGCCGACGCGCCGACGGGCTACGATTCGAGCGCACACGTCTGTAGCAAAGTTTGCATTCACGCCACCGAATCTATGCTGTTCGGCTTTCCGCGACTCGACGCTTACGCAAAAGAAGGCGGTCGATCATTCGGCAAAACCGTAGTCGCAAAGCTGAGCTACCCCGAAGAACTCGTTCAGCAATTCGACGAAAACATATACCTCGTCACAGAAGACGCCATTCCGCAACTCACACCCACGCGCGACGAATGGGGCGACAAGCGGATTCAAGGCAGCCCGTTCATCATCGCCGGTTCCAAGGACATGCCAGGCGCGGCAGCTCTTTGCACAGAAGCAGCACTCCGCAGCGGAGCCGGGCTTGTAACGCTCGCGACAACGGAAGCAATCACTCCAATCATACAGTCCAAGCTTTCGGAACCCGTATTTTGCAGTCTCAAACACGGCGCCAGCAACGAGAACACCGCCAAATGCCGCGGAGTTCTGCAACAACAGCACATTCCGACGTTGCTCAAGCGCGCTAAACACGCCAGCGCCATAGCCATCGGGCCGGGGCTTTCAACGAACGCAGACACAGTTCAGGCCGTTCTTGATTTACTCCCGCAGTTGATCGCACCGACCGTCATCGACGCCGACGCATTGAACGCCATTGCAACACTAAATAAAAGCGCCATAAGCGACGCCGCAACAGGCAACAGCACGGCTACAAGCAACTATACAGCCATTAGCGATTGCGCGGCAGTCCAGTATTTGCACAACTTGCAGGCGCCTGCGATTTTGACGCCACACGTTCGTGAATTCGCAAGACTTTTTGGAACACTCCCAGAAAAAAGCGATGATATCCTGAACAATTTACGCATCATCGCCTCTAGCACAAACAAAGTCATTCTCTTAAAAGGCGCCCCAACCTACATCACCTCGCCAGACGGGAACGTCTACGTCATCCCCGTCGCCAATTCTGGGATGGCAAAGGGCGGTTCCGGCGACGTTCTTACCGGCATCATCGTAGCTTTACTTTCGCAAGGGCTCGCCCCGACAGAAGCAGCCGTACTCGGCGCTCTTTTGCACCAGAAAGCAGGCCGCATCACGCGCGAAGAACTCGGCGCATTCAGTATGCTTCCGAGCGACATCATCAAGAATTTGCACAAAGCGTTTTAACGCACTCCGCGCAGCACCCACAAGCACATTTTTCCACCATTCACCGCCTACATCCTACTAATTCTCATTATTCTTTCGCCTCTCGTCTCTAGAGCGAAGCCCGTTCTCTCGTCTAATTTGCACTCCGCACAGAACACCCGTAAGCACATTTCTCCCACAGTTTTCTTCCTACTTCCAACTTCCTACTTATTTGCGCTTCGCGCCAAAACCGCTTCGGCTCGGTTATACATGTAAGCAAGCTTACCTGTGCAACTCTCGCCTCGCTCATTTTGGCGCTTTCACTTCGTTCAAGCGCTAAATGCTAGCCTCGGTCATAGCCATGCAAGCATGCCTGCGACGCTCGGCTTACGCATTTTTTCTACATTCCCCAGTATGGCAGAAAAGACTTTACTATTACTTGATTCGTTCGCTCTCGCGTTCCGCATGTTCTACGCTTACAGTCAGAACCCGCTCGTCAACAGCAAGGGCGAAGACGTTTCCATGATGCACGGCTACTGGGGTGCAGTCCTCCGCATTTTGGCAAAGCACAAGCCCACGCATTTTGCGATTGCCCGCGATGTCGCGCACACAAAGACTTTCCGCCACGAACTTTATCCGGACTACAAGGCGAATCGCGGCCCGATGCCCGAAGAAATGGCAGCGCAAATGCCGCTCCTTTGCGAATCGATGGAAGCTAGTGGCATCCCACTTTTGTCGGAACCCGGCTACGAAGCCGATGACGTGATGGCGAGCGCTGCCGAAGCCGCCGTCAAAGCCGGTTTTGACCACGTCGTGATCATCAGCAAAGACAAGGACATGTCGCAAATCGTGACCGACAAGATCCACCTTTTCCACTTGGAAAAAGGCGCCGACGGCATCGATTTTGGACCGCAGCAGGTCATCGAAAAGTACGGCATTCCGCCCGAAAAAATCCGCGACTATCTCGCGCTTATGGGCGACTCGAGCGATAACGTTCCGGGCGTCCCCAAAGTCGGTCCAAAGACCGCCATTCAGTTGTTGACCGAATACGGCGATATGGACAACATTTACGCAAACCTCGACAACATCAAAAAGAAAGGTTTGCACGACAACCTCGCGAACAACAAGGAACAGGCGTTCCTCAGCCGCGAACTCGTGACGCTACAGACAAAGCGCGCCTACCACGGCAACCTCGACGCGCTTGAATTCTGCGGCATCCACAGCGACACGCTCGAAGGCATATTCAGAGAACACGAAATCAACAGCCTCATCCGTCTGCTCGAAAACGTTCCGAGCAAAACCGGTTTTGTGCGCAAAGACGACTCCGATGACCCCGCGACAGGGGCCGAGAACAACAAGGTTGGTGAGCCTGCCGAACCACCCGCCGACAATCCGCCCACCTACATCTGCGTCGATAACGAAGAAACCTTCGAACAGTTGAAGAAGGAATTCGACAAGGCAACCGAAATCGGGATCGACACAGAAACCGATGGACTCGATCCGATGCAATGCAACATTGTCGGGCTTTGCCTTGCCGCCGCAGCAAAAGACGGCAGCGTCCCGAAGGGCTACTACATTCCGCTCGGACATACCGACGATATCGGATTCCCGTACCCCGCCGGCAAGGGCGGCAATTTCGACTTTAACGCCACCAAGAAGTGGTTCATCGATTTTTGGAACGATTCTTGCGACACCAAGCGTTCCCTCGTTTTCCACAACGCCAAATTCGACTTGCACGTTCTCGCCCGCACGTTCGGACTCACGCAAAAGCAAATCGATTCCGCGAACATCGTCGACACGCTCATCGCCGCATGGATGCTCTCGCCCGGCCAAACCGGGCTCGGCCTCGACAATCAGGTGATGCAGCTTTTGCAGCACGAGATGATCCCAATCGAGAACCTTATCGGACGCGGCAAGAACCAAATCACGTTCAACCGCACGCCCATCAAGGACGCCACCGAATACGGCGCCGAAGACGCCGTCTACACGCTCCGCCTCTGGGCTCCGCTCCGCATGAAGCTCCAGAAGTACGACTACGAAAAGTACTTCTTCAGCCAGGAAATGCCGCTCCTCAAGGTACTTTACCAGATGGAAGGCGTTGGCGCATTTGTCGACACCAAGATTCTCAAGAAGCTCGAAACCGACTTGCAGCATCGCATCGAAAAGATCGAAAAAGAAATCTGCGACATGGCAGGTTGCGAATTCAACATCGGCTCGCCCAAGCAACTCGGCGAAGTTCTCTTTGACACACTCGGTCTCCCCGAAATCAAAAAGCGCAGCACCGATGCAGCCGTCCTCGAAGAACTCAGCTTCCGCGCCGCCCATCCCATCGTCTTTGCGGTCATCGAATACCGCGAACTCAAGAAGATGCAAAGCACCTATGTTTCCGTACTCCCGACGCTTGTGAACCCGGACACCAAGCGCATCCACACGAGCTTTATCCAGTGGGGTACCGCAACAGGCCGTCTTTCGAGCCGCGACCCGAACTTGCAAAACATCCCCGTCCGTAGCGATCTCGGCAAGCAAATCCGCGCCGCATTCGTACCGCAGAACCCGAACAACGTGATTCTCGCAGTGGACTACTCGCAGATTGAACTCCGCATGCTCGCCCACCTGAGCGGGGACGTCGCCCTCATCGAAAGCTACAAGGAAGGCATCGACATCCACGCCCGCACAGCAGCCGCCATCAACCGCGTGAACCTAGAAGACGTGACCGCCGACATGCGCCGCGACGCGAAGGTCGTGAACTTCGGCGTACTTTACGGCATGACCGCCTTCCGCCTCTCCCGCGACTTGAAAATTCCGATGGGACAAGCCAAGAGTTTCATCGACGGCTACTTCGAAATGTACCAAGGCGTGCAAAAATTCATCGACGACACCAAGGCCGCCGCCCACCGCGATGGCTACGTCGAAACGCTTTCCGGCCGCCGCCGCTACATCGCAGGCATCGACAGCTCCGACCGCATGGAATCGCAAATGGCCGAACGCATGGCCGTGAACACCCCCGTGCAAGGCAGCGCCGCCGACCTCATCAAGATTGCCATGATCCGCATCCAAAAACGCATCAACGACGAGAACCTCCCGCTCCGCATGATGCTCCAGGTGCATGACGAACTCGTGTTCGAATGCCCGAAGGGCCAGGTCGAAGAGCTTTCGGAGATGGTCAAAGCCGAAATGGAAGGCGCAATGGAACTAAAAGTTCCGCTCGTCGCCAGTGTCGGATTTGGCAAAAACTGGCTCGAAGCGCATTAAAAACGGCACATTTTCCGCACCCTTCCAATGTTCTCAAAAAAAGTTCTCAAAATTTTTGAGACTTTCATCACACAATAACTTACAAAGTTGATATTTTTTGTAAAATATCAATTTTCTTGTTGCGTATTTAAACTCTTTCATATATATTACTAAGACAAAAGATGGGTGTATCCTCGAAAAAGGATGACAAAAGGGATGTTTTGTGAGTAGAAAGGTGCTTTAGACTTCGCGCCAAATGTTCTCAAAAATTTCCAAAAATCATCAAAATTTCAATACAAAGGCACCCAAACGCAAGTTTCAATAAGGAGTCTTAGCAATGAGATTTAATACCTTCGGCATCGCCGCTAGCTCGATCCTCTTGACAGCAGCATCGGCATTCGCCCTTCCCAAGGCCACCGCACTCGTTGAACCCATGGGTATGGGTTACAACATCGGTAACACCATGGAAGTTCCGGAAAACCCCACCAACTGGGGTAACCCGCTCCCGACTGCAGGCTACATCAAGGCCATCAAGGCTGCCGGCTTCAACACCGTGCGTATTCCTTGCGCCTGGTATTCTCATTCTGACGCTCTTACCCAGGATATCGCTGCAAACGGCGGTACCGCCGACAACGGCTCCTACACTCATGTAGGCAAGGCTTCCAATTTCACCACCCCGACCATTGACGCCAACTGGCTCAAGCAGGTGAAGGATGTGGTGGACATGGTCATCGCCGAAGGCATGTATGTCGTTTTGAACTCTCACTGGGACGAAGGCTGGCTCGAAGACCGTGTCTACGAAGGCACAGCTAATCCCCGTAGCGGCTCTGGCGACATCGCCAACTCTTCCGCAACCGTTAAGGCACGCCAGGCCGCTTTCTGGTCTCAGATTGCATCTTACTTCAAAGACTACGACGAACACCTCCTCTTCGCAGGCGCCAACGAACCGGGCGTGAATGACCCGTGGGGCTCTAGCGGCCAGTGGGCATTCGACGACTCCCGTATGCAGATTTTGAAGGGCTACTACGATGCATTCATTACTTCCGTGCGTAGCGCAGGCGGCAACAACGACACTCGTACCCTGATTGTGCAGGCTCCGCGTACCGAAATGGACAATGCCCCGATGCTCAGCACGAGCTGGCCGACTGACCCGGCTGGCGACGGCTACATGATGGCCGAAGTCCACTACTACCCGTATCAGTACTCCCTCATGACCGCTGACGAAGATTGGGGTACGCAGTTCTATTATTATACAGGCCTCGCAAGCACGACCGACAACACCCACAATATGGGTTGGAACGTTTATAGCAAGAGCATCGATAACTCCGCCCTCGGCACTCCGAATCAGATCGCAAAGGCCTTCGGCGAACTCAAGACGATGTTCTGCGACAAGGGCATCCCTGTGATTATCGGTGAACTCGGCGCCATCAAGCGCACCGGTCAGATTACCGACGCCGCAAACCTCAAGCTCCACTTGCAGGGCCGTGCACTCTTCTACGGCGAAGTCGCCAAGAACGCCAAGGCAAACGGCATCGTTCCTTACGTTTGGGACACCGGTGCTGAAGACGACGGCAACATGACCATCATCACCCGCCAAAAGGGCACCTACGAAATTCTCGACCCGGATGTTTTGAACGCTTTGCAGAAGGCTTACGGCCTGGAAGGCAACAACAAGAGCAACCTCGACAGCCTCGTCAACGAAAACGAAGTTCCTGAAACCGCAGACGGCAAGGGCGTCCTCATCACCTACACGAGCAAGACCGCTGACTCCAGCGAAACCGGCACACTTCGCATCAACCTCTCCGGTTCCACCAAGGATCTTTCTAAGTACGTCGGTCTCGAAATCCGTATGAAGGGCGAAGTCGCTTCTGCAGGTCCTTGCACTGGCGCAAGCGACGGCTGCGGCGAATACGGCTGGACCTCCATGGACCTCTTCATGATGACCGGCAGCGCATGGGCATGGTTCGACGCAAGCCTTTTGGAACAGGCCGACCAGCAGCTCGACGCCACCACATTCCAGACATTCAAGGTTTTGTGGACCGACTTCCGCACCGAACCCACGGGACTCAACTCTGCTAACGCCATCGGCCTCAACCTCTACGGCACGCAGGTTTCCGGCACCATCACGGTCGACTACATCAAGGGCATCAAGGCTGACGGCTCTACCGAAATCATCGACGACTTCGACAAGAAGCCCTCTACCGAAGGCACCGCTTCTGGCAAGATCGTCGCCATCTCCGGTTCTGGCACTGACGCCATCAAGCCCACAAGCATCGCTAGCGTAAGCAAGCTCCAGGTGAACGTCCAGCCGGGTCTCGTGAACGCCTCGTTCAACGCCACCAAGGCAAGCCGCGCAACCGCCATGCTCATGAACACGATGGGCCAGGTCATTGCACAGCAGAACATCAACACGAAGGTTGGCGCAAACGAAATCCAGCTGAACACGAACTTCCGCGGCCCGGCAATCCTCATTGTCAAGCAGGGCAGCCAGAAGAACATTCAGAAGATCAACCTGAAGTAACATCCTAAAAGTTCCCGACTTAGTCGGGAAAGACACTCTCCTTGCAAGTTGGAGTGTTCAGCAAGGAGCCACGCAGAAGAGAAAACCATTCTCACTGTTGTTTGGGAAAGGGCCCGGCAATCGCCGAGCCCTTTTTGATTCCTCCTAACAAATATCCCTAATTACGGTTCGTTCCAAGGGCCTTTATAGCAAACGCGCCCTTTTGGCCGACCTTCCCTTTTACTCGGAACACGATTTCGACAGCACGTTTCGCCGCTTCTGCGCCCGGCATCTTAAATTTGTCGCCACCAGCAATGCTCTTCAGCCCAGGTTGTTCAAATTCGCTCCACTCCGTGCATACCGTCATATCCGTCGCCGTTGCAGGCAAAGTTGACGAAGGCATTATTCCCGGCCCCACCAAATAATCATAGCCCAACGAATCGTTATACGCAGAGCCAAGACCAATCTCTACAGAAATAGGGAAATCCGAATTGTACGTGACGCAAAGCGCACCCCAGTTTGAAATATCGACCGGTATATAATTC
>Ga0310786_10002322_pt1 | contig 29241 bp, 22 predicted proteins | sample AusTroGonzalo_MG_FD_203881 | JGI IMG/M metagenome (GOLD analysis project Ga0310786, IMG submission 203881) | Bovine rumen microbial communities from tropical cattle in Woodstock, Queensland, Australia - Gonzalo_03 (v2) (version 2) | ecosystem: Host-associated > Mammals > Digestive system >...
ATTCCTAAAACAATTGTTTAAATTCGAATTCGGCTGCAAAGGTACAAAATAAATCGCAATTAACGCCAAAAAAAATCTGATTATCCTTTGCGAATAACCAGATTTTTCGTTTTCTATCGTTTTATCTCTATGTCTCCACGCACATTATCTCGGATCTTGGTGAGATAGCGCTTCATGCCAGCGGCATCTTTTTGGTCGATAATCTCAAGCAGTTCCTTCAATTCTGTACGAATCTGCGACACTTGATCGTGGGTATAGGGGTTGAACAGGATTTCCTGTAGCAGATAGTCGTCCTCGTTCAGCACACCCTTGGCTATTCGCATGTGGCGTTTGAAGGTGGTACCTGGCGCATCCTGGTGTTTCATCACTGCAGCAAAGACAAAGGTGGAAACAAAAGGAATACTCAGCGAGTAGGCCACCGTCTTATCGTGTTCCTCGAAGGTGTACTCATAGATGTTCAGTCCCAGTTTCTGATAGAGGTCCTTGAAGAAGCAACGTCCCATGCAGTCGCCCTCCTGGATGATGATGGCATTCTCCTCGGACAGTTGCTGCAGGTTGGCAAACGTGGGGCCAAACATGGGGTGCGTTGACACATAGCGCATGCCCGTCTGCTCGTAGAAGTCCTTCAAATCCGTCTTTACACTGGCAATATCGCTGATGATACACTCCTTGGGCAGATAAGGAATCACCTCCTTAAACACAGGAATAGTGTATTTCAGCGTCACAGCATTAATCAGTAACTCAGGCTTAAACGCCTTAATCTCGTCGTAAGTAGTAAACCGTTGGCAGTTGTAAGTGAAGCGCATGCGCTTGGCATCGCGCTCGAACACAGCCACCTCGTGGTCAAAGCTCAGCAGGTCGATGAAAAAGCTTCCCATCTTACCTGCGCCCATCACTAATATTCGCATTTCTTTTTTGTCATTTCGAGCGTAGTCGAGAAATCTCAACTACTTATTGATAATCTCAATCTGTTGTCTTACACTCTCTTCGTGGATACCCTCGAAAACCTTTGCCACAAACTCGGCACCCATGCCCAGCAGTGAGCCTTGAGCACCACGCTTGGCCAGAATTTCGTTGTAGCGCGAGGTCTGCAGCACCGTCATATTGTGTTCTTTCTTATACTGACCAATCTCACGGCACACGCGCATACGCTTGGCCAGAAGGTCCATCAACTGATTATCCAGTTCGTCAATCTGTTTGCGCAACTGCTGGATACCCTCTGTCGTGGCATGCTCATCACGGATGACGAGCAGCGAGAGAATATAGTCGAGCACATCGGGTGTCACCTGCTGAGCGGCATCACTCCAGGCCTTGTCTGGATCACAGTGACTCTCGATGATGAGTCCGTCGAAGCCCAGGTCCATGGCCTGCTGACACAGTGGAGCCACCAACTCACGACGACCACCAATATGACTGGGGTCGCTGATGATGGGCAGTTCAGGTATGCGGCGATGCAACTCGATGGGAATCTGCCACATAGGCATGTTGCGATAGATCTTCTTGTCGTATGAAGAGAAACCACGATGAATGGCTCCAAGACGCTTCACACCAGCCTGGTTCACACGCTCCAGAGCACCAATCCACAACTCGAGATCGGGGTTCACAGGGTTCTTGATAAACACAGGCACGTCAACACCCTTCAGCGAGTCGGCCAACGCCTGCATGGCAAAGGGATTTGCTGATGTACGAGCACCAATCCACAGGATGTCAATGCCATATTTCAAAGCCAGTTCCACATGCTCAGGCGTTGCCACCTCAGTAGACACCAGCATCTTCGTTTCCTCTTTCACCTGCTTCAGCCATTTCAAGGCAGGTTCGCCATGACCCTCAAAACCACCTGGCTTGGTACGTGGCTTCCACACACCTGCACGGAAGTTATGGCAGCCTTTCATCGCCAGCTGTTTGGCAGTGGTCATCACTTGTTCCTCGGTCTCTGCAGAGCAAGGGCCTGCAATGACGAAGGGACGTTCGTTGTCACTTGGTAAATTCAATGGTGCTAATTCCAGTTCCATATCTTATAATGCTTTTTTGATTCTTTCTAATGCTTCTTGTATCTTCTCTTCCTTGGCACACAGCGAGATGCGGATATAACGTTCGCCATTTGAGCCAAAGATAAAGCCTGGGGTAATAAAGACGCGAGCCTCGTGAAGCACGCGCTCCGTCAGGTCTTCCACGTTCTGGACATCGGCAGGAATCTTGCCCCAGAGGAACATGCCCACCTGATTCTTGTCGTAAGTGCATCCCAAGACATCCATAATCTTCTCGGCCCACTGGCGACGACGGGCATAGGTCTCGATGTTATACTCGCGATGCCAAGCCTCATCATTGTTAAGCGCCTCAGCAGCAGCTAGTTGAATACCACGGAAGGTTCCGCTATCCACGTTACTCTTAATCTTCAGAATCCATTGGATGAACTGAGGATTAGACACGCACATACCCACACGCCAGCCAGGCATGTTATGACTCTTCGACATTGAGTTGAACTCAATGCAGCAGTCCTTGGCGCCTGGCACCTGCAGCAACGAGAGATGCTCCTCGCTCAGGATAAAGCTATAAGGGTTGTCGTTCACCACGACGATGTCATGGTCCTTGGCAAACTTCACCAGTCGCTCGTAGGTCGCCATCTGAGCACGACCGCCCGTAGGCATATTGGGATAGTTGGTCCACATCAGTTTGACCTTCGAGAGGTCCATCTTCTCCAACTCGTCGAAGTCGGGCTGCCAACCATTATCCTCGCGCAGGTTGTAGTTCACAATCTTTGCTCCCAGAATCTTCGAAAGCGAGGTGTAGGTGGGATAGCCAGGATTGGGTACCAACACCTCGTCACCAGGATTCACAAAGGCCAGCGTCACGTGCAGGATACCCTCTTTCGAACCTATCAGAGGCAGCACCTCGGTCTTACCGTCGATATCGACATTATACCAGCGCTTATAAAAACCTGCCATAGCCTCGCGCAACTCTGGCGTTCCCATCGTGGGCTGATAGCCATGGGCGTTAGGTTGACTGGCCACCTCGCACAACTTTTCTATTGTCTGCTTTGACGGGGGCATATCAGGACTACCAATGGCCAACGAGATAATATCCTTACCTTCGGCATTAAGCTGGGCCACCTCCTTCAGTTTTCTGCTGAAGTAATACTCCTGTACTAAACTTAATCTGTCTGCTGGTTGTATCATAACTATGAACTATGAACTTTTTAACAATGAACTATTAATTTGCCTTATACTCTCCCAAGATTTTCAAATCGCGCGTCAGAGGGATGATAGCATCCACAGCCTGACGATAACGGGTGAGGTCGTTGTAGGTTACGTCGACATAGAACAGATACTCCCACTCCTTACCGATGATGGGCAGCGACTGTATCTTGGTCAGGTTAATCTTATAGAACGACAAAATGGCGAGTACTGCTGAGAGCGATCCCTCTTCGTGGGGCAGCGAGAAAACGATGCTGGCCTTATTCGAATCAATGAGCGGGCGCAGCATGTCGGCCTTCTGGGGAGCCGAGCATACAAGGAAGCGGGTAAAGTTGTGCTTATTATCCTCAATACCATCCTCAAGCACCTTCAGTCCGTAGAGTTTGGCAGCCTCTGCATGACAGATGGCAGCCCATCCCTTGTGATGTCCCTCGGCAATCATCTTGGCCGAGCCGGCTGTATCGTCGCCTTCCACAATGCGCAGGTTGGGATGACGCTCAAGGTAGTGGCGTGTCTGCATCAGGGCCACAGGATGAGAGTGTACCTCCGAGAGAGTGTCCCAGTCGTCCTCGGGCAGACAACAGATACAATGGGTGATGTGCAGCTTATGCTCGCCAACCACCGTCATGCCACTATCGCGCAGCAACTCGTAGTTGTGCAGCAGTGAACCTGCAATGGTATTTTCGATGGCGGCCATACCAATCACCGTTGGGTCTTGGCGCATACTGTCATAAACCTGCTCGAAGGTGTTACAGCAAATCAGCTGCAACTGCTCGCCCTCGAAATATTGATGGGCTGCAATGTCGTGAAACGACCCTGTGATGCCTTGTATCGCTATTCTCTTCATACTCTAAAAAGAAGCCCCACTTTCACTCTTCGTGAAGCGGGGCCTTATTTAATTTTTCAATTTTCAATTCTGTAATTTACATACGACTACCCGCTTCACAATTGCTTGTAAAGTAATAATAAAAGTAGAAGTATGCATTAAATTTCGTCATTTTTGTTACTATTTGTAATTTTCGGGTGCAAAAGTATAACAATTCTTTCAAATCACCAAACTTTTTCAAGGATTTTTTTATAATCCAAAGGGATTAATGGCAGAATACACGCGTTTCATGGCCTGCTCTACCCCTTCTGCCGAGTAATCACCACTCACATCGGCCAGTTCGTTGGGGTTCATCTCCAGCAGTTTCTGCATATCTTCCTCTGCGCCCTTCTTGTCGCCCTGCTCGTAGCGTATCTGTCCACGCTCACGATAGGCATCCATCTGGAAGGGATTCAAATCGATAACCTTATTATATATATCCAAAGCGGTATCGTCCTTGCCCGACAGATGAGCCACACGAGCAGCCATCAGCAACACGTCCTCATCGGCCTCGGTATGCTCCAACAGCCAGACAACATCTTCCGATGCACCTTTCACATCGCTCATTTTCAACAGAGTCTTAGCTCTCAGCAAACGGGCGTCGCTCAACTGTTCGTTCTGACTAATGGCCTTGGTCAGATAGGCAATGCCGCTAATCATATCGCCCTGGCCCAGCACGGCCTGCGCCAGCATATAGTTGGCCATGGCCAGTTCGCCGTTCTGACTCAATGCCTGCTCGCACAACTGTTTCATTTCGTCATAATCCTCCAGCATATAGGCCACATGTGCAGCCTGAAGCAGTAAAGCCGCATTTGATGGCTGAGCATTAATCATGATCTTCATCTCGGCCAGAGCCTCATCCAGTCGGCCCAAGCGCATCAGCGTCTGCGACAGATAGTCGTTCACCTCCAGATCGTCTTTTATCTTCATGGCCTCGCGGAAACAGCGTTCTGCATAGTCAAACTGTCCCATACGCATGGCTTTCACACCGTCATATTTAAACACGTCGAAGTTTTTGGCTTCGGCATTTTTCTTCTCTTCCTCAGGGTTTTCAGGCTCCCCTCCGAAAAACGATTTCCAGAATCCCATAACAATAAAATTTAATTTTTGACTGCAAATATACAAAAAAAGAATTTATTTTCGTATCTTTGCCAACAAATTAAATCATTTATCACAAAAATTATGATGCTTGGACTAAAAACATTACTACTCTTCGGACTGGGCGGACAGGAGATTCTGCTCATTGCCCTGATTGTTCTCCTGCTCTTCGGAGGTGCTAAGATTCCTGAGCTGATGCGTGGCATGGGCAAGGGTGTCAAGAGTTTCAAAGAGGGCATGAAAGAGGTTGACGAGGTAAAAAAAGATATCGAGGACGAGGTAAAAAAGGATGAAAAATAACGAGGCGGCCACCTTCTGGCAGCATCTCGACATCCTGCGCTGGGTCATTCTGCGCTCGTTGGGCGTGGCTGTGGTCTTCGCTATTGTGGCCTTCTGCCTCAAGGACTGGCTCTTTGCGGTGGTCCTGGCTCCCAGAACGAGCGATTTCATCACCTTTCGTTGGCTGGGCGTAGAACCGTTCAGCATTCATTTGATGAACACTGGTCTCACCGAGCAGTTCATGACCCACATGCGTGTGGCCATGTATGCTGGTTTGCTATGTGCCGCCCCCTATATCATCTACGAACTCTTTCGCTTTGTGTCGCCAGGACTCTATCAGAACGAACGGCGTGCAGGCTTGTGGATGGTCACCTCTGGCTATGTGATGTTTATGTTGGGCACGTTGCTCAACTATTTCCTCATTTTTCCTCTCACCGTGCGTTTTCTGGGCACCTATCAGGTCAGTCCTGAGGTGGACAACATGCTCACCCTGCAGTCTTATACCGACACACTCATCTCGATGTGCCTGGTCATGGGTGTCATCTTCGAGTTGCCCGTTGTTTGCGCCATTCTTGGCAAACTGGGTTTCCTCACCTCCACACTCATGACCCGCTATCGCCGTCATGCCATCGTGGCCATTCTCATCGTGGCAGCCATCATCACCCCTACCACCGATGTCTTCACGCTTCTCATCGTCTCGCTCCCCATCTGGCTACTTTATGAGCTCAGCATTCTGGTGGTGAATCTGATGAGAAGATAATTATTATCCTTTGTTTGTTCGAGTTACTTATAATAGCTCTCCACAAGCTCTGTCAACTTAGGAATATCGAAGTAATCATCCGTTGTGTCGAGCGTGATGGTGGGCGTGATGCCCTCGTCGATGTTTTCGCCCTTCGTATTGTTCAAGCGCGCTCTGTGGGTGGAGTAGCGATAACCAAAGCCATCGGCCGAGGGGTTAAACAGCACACAGCACGAGCCGCCTCCAGACGTCTGACCAATAATGGGAATGCCATAGTCCTTCAGCAGAGCAGGCAGCAAATTGCCACACGAGAAGCTATAGCAACTGGTGAGCAGGGCGAAGTTCAGATGATACTTCACCTCTTTGTCCTTCTCGTCAAACTTACCATCCAGATTGCGGTCTACCTCGTACGTACACTTCACCTTCTGACCTGTAAGCACGTTCTCATAATAGATATCATTCTTGTTACACAACATCGAGGTGATAAACACCACGATATCCGATGAACCGCCACCATTGGTCGAGATGTCAAGCACGAAATTCTTCACGTCGGCATCCTTCTCAGCCTTATCCAAAGCGCCTGTCAGACTAATCAGCCAGTCGTTCGGATAGTTTTTTGTTGTTGGTTTGTCCCCTTCTCCCTTATAGTATTTACGCCATCCAGCGTCATTGCAGAAAAAACTGTCGAACCAGCAATAAGCTGTGTTGCCCACCTTACGATATTTCACATTCTTTCCTATCTTCTCAGTACGCTTCTGATTCAGTTCTTTGGCCATAGCTCGCCTATCATCCATTACTTTTGTATAAGCCTTACTCTCAGGACAATACGACTCAAACTCCATCTTCTTGACCTGAACAATGCTGTCAACTCGCGTCTTGAATGGCATATTTCCCTTGAGGTCGCTGATAACCGTCACGTCCGTATAAGTATGAGCACCGTCGTCCAGCATCCTACCCAGTGTGGCAGTACCGGCAATATACTCGTACATATTGGTCGAACGCAACAGGTCGCGCACCATCTGACCAGCCTTGCCATAATCCTGCAAAGCCTGATCCAATCCCTTCTCATGCATGCTCTCCTCAAGCAGCGTTCGTCCTGGATAGCCAAAGAAGTTAGTGAGTGTGAAGCAAAGATTGCGATAGGCATAATCAGCCATATCACCAGAACGCGTCTCCTGCAGAATTGGCGTAATGAAGAACTTGGGATAGCCGTCCAACAAACTATAGGCCCCATTAGGAGCCACCATCACTACATCGCCGTTGAAGGAAGCCAAATGCATATAGCCATCCACATAGAGGTCGGCAATGGTTGCAAAGGGGAAGTAAACGCCCTTATCATCAGCCCTCAAGTCGATACCAAACTTTCCGTAGTCCAGTGCCACATGGACGTTCTGCGGCTGTTTCTCAAGCGACTTCCATCGGATAATGGGCAGCGCATCATAGGTTGTATTCGGCATGCCCAACTGCACCATTCCCATCATGTTGGTAAAAGCCTCATAGTCGTCGCTCTCAAAGACATCCTTATCCGTATCAACCGTTGCCGTGCCAAAAGGGTTTGTCAGCACATACTGATTATCGGCCGTTTTATACGTCTGTATGGTAGTACCAGGAAACATCATGCTTTGAAAGTTGCTCGCATTGACATAGGGCACAAAAGGCATATCACGATAGAAGCGCAGGGTTATCACGCCGCACGACTCATTCTGTGGGGTCACAACGGGCACTAAACGTTCCTTATAATAAAGTTTCTCGGGCGTCTCAGTATCCTCTTGGGTTGGAATCTCAGGATCCTTAGAAAAATCATCATCGCCACATGCGACGAAACCGCATGTGAGCATCAAGGTTAGTGTCAAATTTTTAAGTTGTTTCATCCTATAGGTTGTTTACGTTTAAATTAATCGAAGGCAAAGTTACACTTTTTTTTCAAAACGTCCAAAGAAAATAAGCAAAGACCACCCTAAAAGGACAATTTATCACCTATTTATTTTGTAATTATCCTATTTTTCCGTACCTTTGTCGCCACAATCTCTAAGACTATGCTTAAAAAAATCAGAATGACACTGGGCAGCCTCTTCCTGATTGGACTGACGCTGCTATTCTTAGATTTCACAGGCACGCTCCACCACTATCTGGGGTGGATGGCCAAGGTTCAGGCGTTGGAGGCCGTTCTGGCACTCAACGTGGTGATTATCGTTGGCCTCACTGTGCTCACGTTGATCTTTGGCCGAATCTATTGTTCTGTCATCTGCCCGCTGGGTGTGATGCAGGACCTTTTCGGATGGCTGGGAAAGAAAGCCAAGAAGAATCGCTATACCTTTTCCAAGGAAATGAAATGGCTGCGCTACGCCATGCTCGTCGTTTTTATCGCAGGCTGTCTGGCTGGCGTTGGCACCATCATCGAATTGCTGGCCCCCTACTCTGCCTTTGGTCGCATAGCCACCATGCTGCTACAGCCCCTGTGGATGCTGGGCAACAATGTGCTGGCACTAGTGGCCGAGCACTACGAGAGTTATGCGTTCTATGGTGTCGACGTATGGATGAAGTCGCTCCCTGTCTTCGCTATCTCCCTGATCACGCTGGTCGTTCTGGCAGTATTAGCCTGGCGAAACGGCAGAACGTATTGCAACACCATCTGTCCTGTGGGCACGGTGCTGTCGTTCATCGCGCGCTTCTCCTGGCTGAAGATTCGCTTCAACGAGGATAAATGCCGCAACTGCTCGCTGTGCACCAAGAACTGTAAGGCGGCCTGCATCGACTTCAAGAACCACCAGGTGGACTATAGCCGTTGCGTGGTGTGTGGCGACTGCATTGAGAGTTGTAAGTTTGGGGCGCTGAAATATGGGGGTAATAGATCTAATGGGGCCCATAAAACCCATCAAGCCCACTCTCCCCAAGACCCCAGCAAGCGTGCGTTCCTCGTCTCCAGTGCCCTGCTCACCACGGCTGCCCTGGCTCAGGAAGCCAAGCACGTGGATGGCGGACTGGCCGATATCATCGAGAAGAAAGCCCCAGAGCGACAGACACCCATTGTGCCTCCTGGTGCCCGTTCGCTGAAGAACATGACTCAGCACTGTACAGGCTGCCAGCTCTGCGTTTCGAAATGCCCCAACGACGTGCTGCGCCCCAGCATGGACATAGCGAATCTGATGCAGCCTGTGATGTCGTTCGAAAAAGGCTACTGCCGTCCTGAGTGCACGCGATGCTCAGAGGTTTGTCCTGCTGGCGCCATCAAGCTCATCGACAAAGAAGAGAAGACGGGCATTCAGATTGGTCACGCCGTGGTGGCTGCCGACTTCTGCATCTCGGCTCTGGGCGAGGCAGAATGTGGCAACTGTGCACGCCACTGTCCTGCTGGTGCCATCGAGATGGTGCCCAGCGATCCTGACGACGACCTCTCGCCCTCTGTTCCTGCCGTCAACGAGGCCATGTGTATTGGTTGCGGCGCCTGCGAGCATCTGTGTCCTGTGCGCCCCTTGTCGGCCATCCACGTGGAGGGACACGAGGTTCATAAGATGATTTAAGAGGTGAAAGTTGAAAGATGAAAGTTGAAAAGTTATGGATAGAAGAGATTTCTTAAAATATATGGGACTTGGCTCGGCTGCTGCTCTGGCAGCCTGTGCTGGTAAGAAGAGCGACGAGGGCAATGCCATTGGCGAGCCCCCTGTAGGCAAGATGACCTATAGGACCAATCCCAAGAACAACGATAAGGTGTCCATCCTGGGCTACGGCATGATGCGACTACCACAACTACCTGATTCTGAAGAGTTTGACCAAGAAATGATCAACCGTCAGACAGACTATGCCTTGGAGCATGGCGTCAACTATTTCGACACGTCGCCCGTCTACTGCCGTGGTCTCTCTGAACGCTGCACAGGCATCGCCCTGAGTCGCCACAAGCGCGAGGAATACCTCGTAGCCACCAAGTTGTCCAACTTTGGCGATGCCTCTCGCGAGGGTTCCATGCAGATGTATCAGAACTCGTTCAAGGAGTTGCAGGTCGACTATATCGACTACTACCTGCTCCACGCCATTGGTGGCAGCATGGAAGAGTTCCGCAAGCGCTATGTAGACAACGGCATGCTCGATTTTCTCCTGGCCGAACGCGAGGCAGGCCGCATTCGCAACCTGGGTTTCTCGTTCCATGGTCAGAAAGAAGTGTTCGACGAGGTCCTGGCCATGGTCGACCAGTATCACTGGGACTTCGTGCAGATTGAGTTGAACTACCTGGACTGGAACTACGCCAACGAGATTAACGACTTCAACGTCGATGCCTCCTACCTCTATGCCGAACTCCAGAAACGCGGCATTCCAGCCGTCATCATGGAGCCATTGCTGGGTGGCCGACTGATGAAGGATCTGCCCCAGTATGCCATCAACGAACTGAAGCAGCGCGACCCTCAGAAGAGCATTGCCTCGTGGGCCTTCCGTTATGCTGGCACCCCCAAGGGCGTCCTCACCGTGTTGAGTGGCATGACATTCATGGAGCACCTCAAGGACAACCTCCTCTCCTATTGTCCCCTGGTGCCCCTCACAGAAGAGGAGCAGCGCTTCCTCGACACAGAGATTGCCCAGCAGATGATGGAGATGGGCACCATTCCTTGCAACAACTGCCAGTACTGCATGCCGTGCCCCTATGGCATCGACATCCCCAGAATCTTTGTTCACTACAACAAATGGGTGGTAGAAAAGAAACTGCCTGAGGACCAGGGCGACGAGAACTATCGCAAGAACCGTCGCAACTACCTCATCAGTCTCGACCGTGCCATCCCCAAGGACCGTCAGCCTGATCATTGCATCATGTGCAACCATTGCATCGAGGTGAAGACGTGTCCACAGAAAATACGTATTCCTCAGGAGCTGAAGAAGATAGCCGACCTGATGGAACAACTGAAAAGAGACGAATGAAACAGTATACAGATATATTCCTGGATTTTGACGATACACTTTATGATACCCACGGCAATGCTGTGATAGCGCTGGCCGAGACGTTTGAGCACTTCCAATTGGGCCGTTATTTCGACGACCCTGAAGTGTTTTATGAAGACTATTGGAACACCAACGTCGACCTGTGGGGACGCTATGCCAAGGGCGAGATCACACGCGACTACCTCATTGTTGAGCGTTTCCGCCATCCACTGGCCTTGGGAAAGGGGATTGACCCCACGCCAGACTATTGCCTTCAGGTGAGCGATGTCTTCCTCGACTATTGCGCCACAAAGCCAGGCGTCATTGAGGGAGCCCACGAGTTGATGGACTATCTGAAGCAGAAAGGCTACAAGCTCCACATGACCAGCAATGGCTTTCACGAAGTGCAATACAAGAAGTTGAAGAGTTGCGGCCTGGAGCACCATTTCGACACCGTCATCCTGAGCGAGGATGCAGGTGTCAACAAGCCCTCACCGCTGTTTTTCGACTACGCCCTGAGGCAGTCGGGTGCCAAGAAGTCAACCACCATCATGATTGGCGACAACTTCCAGACCGATATCCTTGGCGCCAAGAACGCAGGGTTCGACACCATCTTCTTCAACCGCTGGCCAGAGTATCCTGCCACAGAACCCGTCACTCATGAAGTCAAGTCGCTCAAAGAGATAATGAACATTTTATAATATTGAAAAATGCTTGAAAATATGAAGAAAGAAGAACAGATATTGGTACGCATCACAGGTCAGGACCGTCCTGGACTCACAGCCTCAGTGATGAGTATACTGGCAAAATACGACGCACAGATCCTGGACATCGGACAGGCCGACATCCATGCCACCCTGTCGCTGGGCATCCTCATCCGCATGGAGGAGGCTCACTCAGGACAGGTGATGAAGGAACTGCTGTTCAAGGCCACTGAGTTAGGCGTGAACATCGGCTTTGCCCCTATCTCTGACGATGAATACGAAGACTGGGTAGGTCATCAGGGTAAGAATCGTTATATCCTCATGGTGATGGGTCGCCAGTTGGAAGCCAAGCAGATTGAGGCTGCCACTCGCATCATTGCCGACCAGGGTCTGAACATCGACTCCATCATCCGCCTCACAGGTCGAAAGAGCATCAAGAACCCAGCCAAGCACACGCGTGCCTGCATCGAGTTCTCGCTGCGTGGCGAGCCTGCCGACCGTCACGAGATGCAGTCGAAGTTCCTCAAGCTGTCGGCCGAGATGGAAATCGACTTCTCGTTCCAGCGCGACGATATGTTCCGTCGTATGCGTCGCCTCATCTGCTTCGATATGGACTCCACCCTCATCCAGACCGAGTGTATCGACGAGTTGGCCGAGCGCAATGGTGTGGGAGCCGAGGTGCGCGCCATCACAGAGAGTGCCATGCGTGGCGAGATCGACTTCAAGGAGAGTTTTACACGTCGTGTGAAGTTGCTCAAGGGCCTCGATGTCAGCGTGATGCAGGACATTGCCGAGCATCTGCCCATCACCGAGGGCGTCGACCGTCTGATGACCACCCTGAAGCGTTGTGGCTATAAGATTGCCATCCTCAGTGGTGGATTCACCTACTTTGGCGAATACCTGCAGCGTCGCTATGGCATTGATTATGTCTATGCCAACGAACTGGAGATTGGCGACGACGGCAAACTCACTGGCAACTACGTGGGCGAGATTGTCGACGGCACACGCAAGGCCGAGCTCCTGAAGCTCATCGCACAGGTCGAGAAGGTGAACCTGGCTCAGACCATTGCCGTGGGCGATGGTGCCAACGACCTGCCCATGATCTCTGAGGCCGGCCTGGGCATTGCCTTCCACGCCAAGCCGCGTGTGGTGGCCAACGCCAAGCAGAGCATCAACACCATCGGACTCGACGGCGTGCTCTATTTCCTGGGCTTCAAAGACTCATATCTGGGCGACCAGGGAAAACTCTAAAAAACCAAGACCATACTATAGAGAATGAAAAGAACAGTCATCATGATGCTGTCACTAGTGATAGCAACAGCACTATGTGCGCAGACCGACTCTCTGCAGACCAAGAAGAAAAAAGAAAGACAGGTAGAACTCTCTGGCGAGGTCTACGACTCGTTTACCAAGGCCAAGGTGAAAGCCCTCATCACCCTGATGCGCAAGGACTCCACCTTTGTCGACTCCATGACCTGCTGGACGTGGAGCACCTCGTCGTACTATGAGTTCAAGGTGCCTGCCAAGAACGACGACTATATCCTCCGTGCCACTGCCGATGGCTACGAGACCACCTATATGAACTACAACCTGCGCCATATCGCACGCAACTCGTGGTTCGAGTTGCCTCGCCTGCTCATGAAGAAGAAGCAGCGCTCTGAGGACGACGTTTATAAAGAGGTAGGACTCGATGGCGTGGTGGTCACAGGCACCAAGGTAAAGCTCGCCTATCGTGGCGACACGCTGGTCTATAACGCCTCTGCCTTCAACATGCCTGAGGGCTCTATGCTCGACGGCCTCATCCGTCAGATGCCTGGTGCCGAGTTGAAGGACAATGGCGACATCTATATCAATGGCAGGAAGGTGGACTATCTCACCCTCAATGGCAAGGACTTCTTCAAGGGCCAGAACAAGGTGATGCTCGACAACCTGCCCTACTACACCGTCAAGGAACTCAAGGTCTTCGACAAGAGCACCAAGCAGAGCGAACTCATTGGCCACGATGTTGAGAAGAAAGACTATGTGATGGACGTGCAACTCAAGCGCGAGTACAATCGCGGCTATCTGGCCAACGTCGAGGGCGGCTATGGCACAGACAAACGCTATCTAGGGCGCCTCTTTGGTCTTTACTACGACGACCACTCACGCGTCAGCATCTTTGCCAACACGAACAATATCAACGAGATGCACCGTCCTGGCAGCGAGGGCGAATGGCGCCCATCGAACATGCCCCAGGGCCTGCGCTCCACTAAGCAGACAGGTCTGCACCTGGAGACAGAGGATGCCGATAAGAACTGGGAGACCAACCTCGACGCCACCTTCGAATGGAACGATGCCGACAACCTGAGTCGCACCTCCAGCGAGCGCTTCGCCACTGGCGGCAGCATTCTGGGCGGCTCTGAGTCGTGGAACCGCCAGAAAGATTTCCGTTTCTCGGCCTACGACTATTTCCAGATCAAGAAGCCCGTCACCATCTATGGTTCAATCAACGCCAGTTATGCCAACGGTCATCGCACCTATGGCAGTCAGGACTCCACCTATCGCGAGGCCCTCATCAACCAGAGCTTCAACGACGGTCTCACACGCTATCGCACGCTGAACCTGGGCGTCGACATCGGCATACATCATAAGTTCGACTGGGGCGACTATATCATTGCCTCGCTCTCAGGCAATTTTTCGCGACAGAAGCCCAGCGAGACGTGGACCATGGATCGCACCGTCTTCAATCAGACAGGCGACGCCGACCTGCGCCACAACTATATCGACACCCACGGCGACAGCTATAGCTACGACGCCAGTCTGGGCTACACCTTCCAACTGCTCAACAGATGGTTTGTGGGAGCCAACATAACCTATAATCAGGCGATGAACAACAGCAACAACCTGCGTTATCGTCTGGACCGACTCGCCGAGGACAAGTATCAAACAGAATGGCTACCCTCCACCCACGAGGCCCTGCTCAGCGCGAAGGACCTGAACAACTGCGACGAACAGCAGTTGCTCATCCGTACAGGAGGAGCCGTGCTGCAACTCTCACACTCCACCGACGACAACTATTTCTCGCTGCGCCTGCCCTTCTACAGCACCCACGAGCGCCTGTGGTACAACGACTTCGATTGTCTCGACACCATTGCCCATCGTCGCTTTGTCGAGGTGACACCCAGCATCTACTGGTCGCGCTGGGGCAAACAAAACGGACTCAACTCCTTGAACTACAACATGAATATGAGTCGCCCCTCGCTGGCCGACCTGATGCCTGTCGACGACACCAGCAACGCCCTGTCGCACAGCATCAACAACCCCGATCTGAAGTCCACCCTCACCCACAACTTCGGCATTGGCTTCCGCTTCGCCAACGACTCCACGCGCCATTTCCTCAACATCAGCAGCCATGCGTCTATCACCCAGAACGCTATTGGCACGCGCACCATCTACGACCCCACCAAGGGCGCCTATACCTATATGCAGGACAATATCAATGGCAACTGGAACTGGGGCCTGAACACCAACTACGAGCAGCCCCTCGACAGTGCCAAGCGCTTCACCCTTGAACAGCGTGCCAGTGCCAACTACACCCACTCTGTCGACTTTGCCATGGCCTACGAGCAGTATGTGCCCTTCCAGGATGTCAGCTTCGACAAGAGCACCGTTCACAACTGGACGCTCAACGAGCACCTGGGTGTGGAATATCAGAAAGACAAGCTCACCGTTGGCATCAGCGGCGATGTCAGCTGGCGTCGCTCCACCAGTCATCGTCAGGACTTCCAGAACATCTCAGCCTTCGACTATAACTATGGTGGACTCTTGCGCTACGTCATCCCCTGGCTCGAGCTCAGCGTCGCTACAGACATCCGCATGTACAGTCGTCGTGGCTATCAGAGCGAGATGATGAACACAGACGACCTGGTATGGAATGCCGAACTGGCACGCTCGTTCTTCAACGAGAAGCTCACGCTCAAGTTCACAGCCTTCGACCTCCTGCATCGCCTGTCCAACAAGCAGTACAGCATCAACGCCCAAGGTCGCACAGAGACCTGGAACAACTGCATTCCACGTTATCTCATGCTGTCCGTTGCCTATAAGTTCAACGTGCAACCCAAGAAATAAAATAAAAGAATGCCTGACACAACATCGTGCCAGGCATTCTTTTTTATCCTATTCAGCGAGTATTCCCATTACTCATCAAACTGGAACAAGGGATCCTCAGGCATCACCATTACAGGCTTCGTGTTATAAGCCTTCATCACCTTCTCAGACACAAACTCGTTGGGCACCACCAGACGGAACATATACTCACGGAACCAGCGGTCGGTCATAATCATACAACCCTGCTGACCCCATGTAGCGCCCCATGAGTTCTCCACCTTCCATTTCGTGGCCTTGCCGTTCTTGTCCAGGTCGACAGCCGTCAGCGTCATAGCGTGCGTAGAACCACTGTCGAAGGTCGAAATACGCTGCGCCTTGTCCATGGTGAACGTTGTGCCAAACAGCGAGCCATAGTCAAAGTTCTCCGTATCGGCATAGCCACGCTTACGGTCCAGCATCTTAGCCACGTCGTACGAGCTGTACAGCTTGTGACCACCCTTCAGGGCGCTGATAGCCATCTCCTCGATGTCGTCCATAGGCAGGTTCACATACTTCCAGTTATGACCATCCTGCGTATGACGGTCGAACTCCACCTCATAGGTCTTGTAGTACTCGCGTCGAGGGTCGTTCATCACCATGATAAACGTGCCGTTCAACTTCTGTCCTACCACCTCCTGATAGAACGACAGCGGCGTATATTCCTTAGCCTCGCCCACGGTCTTGCCCTTCTCGTTCTTGAAGGCATAGGTAAACGACTTCACAGGGTCGCCAATCACAAACTGCAGCATGCGATAGATCTGACTCAGCATGCCCGTCTTAGCCTTCTCGATGGCAGCAGGCTTCTGACCCTTCTCCACCATGTCGCGCAACTGCAGTCCAAACTCGCGCAACTTCGACGAAATCAGGGCTCGCGCCTTCGTGGTGTTGTCGCTCGAGAACGACTCAGGCATCACCTCCGTGGGCACCAGTCCGTATTTCTCGGCCAGGTCGGCCACACCACAGAACGTGCCACCATCGCCAATGGGATGATTAAAGAAGAACTGCACGCGCACGTCGTCCATGGGTTTCTTGGCCGTCTCAATGCAGCCCTGCAGCATCAGGTTAGCCTTCTCCAACTGATCCCAGAAGAAGAGGTAAGCCTGCGAGAACTCCACCGTCAGCGAGTCAGAACGCAGGTTGAAGTCAGAGCGCAGCACGTTCATGCCACTGAACATCCAGCAGCGGCCTGATGACTTCTGGTCCGTAATCGACTGCTTCTTCGTCTCGATGCTGAAGTGCGTGTCCAGTGCCTTCGCGTTCTGATGGTTCTTAGCCAGGTCGTCGATGGCGTTGCCAGCAATAGCGTTCACCAGCGCACGGTCTGTAGCCTTCAGGCTGTTCTCACTCTGAATCTCGTTGAGCATCTTCGTGCTGATGCCCCCCGTTTTGGTCTGTGCTGCCGCCGTCGTTGCGACGCACAAAGCAGCAAATAGTACTACGTTTTTCATATTATCATTTTACGATTTTATCATCTCATATCTTTCATTTCTCATCTCTCATCTTCCTCCTAATCTTCCATCCAGCAGCCGCCACCAGAATCGTCATCAGCGGACTCAGGATATTAAAGAAGCAATAAGGCAGATAAGCAATCGTGGCCACGCCCAGCACCGTGCTCTGCGTCAGTCCACACGTGTTCCAAGGCACCAGCACACTGGTCACCGTGGCCGAGTCCTCAGCCGTACGGCTCACCAGTCGCGCCTCGTAGCCCTGCCGTTTATACACATCCTTAAACATGTTTACCGTCAGCACAATACTGATAAACTGGTCGCCAGTGGCCACATTCAGAAACAAGCCCGTGCTGGCTGTCGAAGCCACCAGCCCCACTCTGCTGCGCACCCAACTGATCACCACCTTCGTGATACTCTCAATCATGCCGCTGGCCACCATCGCTGCACCAAAACACATGGCGCACACAATCAGCCAAATGGTGTTCAGCATGCCAGCCATACCACCCGTCGACACCAGCTCGTTCAACTCGGCCGAGCCCGTCTCGATGGACGTAGGACCATAGAACGTCATCACCAGTCCCTTGGTCAGCGCTCCCACCGTGCTCAACTCAGCATCGCCAGCAATCTCCGTCAGGATATGCGGCTGCAGGATCAGCGCCATCACGCCAGCCATCAAGGCTGACAGGAACAGTACGATGAGCGAGGGCACACGCTTCACGATGAGTACGCCAGTGAGCACAGGCACCAGCAGTGTCCACAGCGAAATGTTGAACGTCCTCGACAGGCCCTCAGTATATTGGTGCACATGAATACTGTCGTCAGCATCAAAACCCAGTCCCATGGCCGAGAAAATCAGCAGCGTAATCAGGAAGGCCGGCATTGTGGTCAGCATCATATAGCGAATATGCGAAAAGATATCCACCCCAGCCGACGATGACGCCAGGATGGTGGTATCACTCAGTGGCGACATCTTATCGCCAAAGTAAGCACCCGATATGATGGCACCAGCCGCCACGGCCTCGTTGATGCCCAGTGCATGACTGATGCCCAGCAGTGCCACGCCAATCGTGGCTATCGTGGTCCACGAACTGCCCGACAGTAGCGAAACCAGTGCACAGATCACGCAGGCGCACACCAGGAAGAACTGGGGCGACAGCATCTGCACGCCATAATATATCAGTGTGGGCACCACGCCACTGATCATCCACGAGCCAGCCAGCATACCCACCGCCAGCAGAATCAGGATCATCACGGCCACGCCACCCACCGTCTTCTCAATCTGTGCCTCGAAAGCCTTCCACGGATTGCGATAGAACACCATCGAGATAAACACACACACGGCCATGGCTGCCAGCAGGCACACCTGACTGCCGCCACTCAGCGAATCGCTGCCAAACAGCGCAATAATCACGGCCAGCAATCCTATCAGGACCACCAGTGGAATCGTTGCCACAAGGGGATGGGGAAGTCGCTTCATCATTTAATTTTTGCAATTTGCCTGCAAAGGTACGAATAAGCGAGGGGAAAACCATGTGTTATCTTACACTTAACTTTTTTTAACCCGTCGTCACATACAACTTGTTATTTTTTTGCCTATATTTGCGCAAAATCTTAATAATTAAAGTACTAACCAATCTAACCTATTAAAATTATGAGAAACATCAACTATTTCGCATTGATATTGGTTGGAGCAACCATGTTAAGCACCACAGCGCTACTCACATCGTGTAGGCACGACGACTCCTTCAATGGTGGAAGCATCGAGCAGGCCGTCAACGCCACCTATGCCCAGGCCTTCGAAAACGCCTTTGGTCCTGTGGCCCCCAACGTCGATTGGGGCTTCAGCAGTGCGCCAACCAACAGACGCGCCATGGGCACCAATGCCATGTTACGCAGGAGTCTGCAGCCCACCATTTCGTTCCCCACCGACTGCGACGCCCAGAATTTCCTTGAGGCCGTTCCTCAGGGTGTCAACAAACTGCCCACCTGGGGAGCAGGTGCAGGTTCCTATTATATTGACGCCACCACCCAGAGCGTTTCCACATGGTCTGGTGCCAGCAAGATCTACGTCACAGGCGTTGTCGACCTGTCCGAAGGCGACCTCTCGGCCGAAAGCCCACGTTTCGCCCCCGACTATCGTTCAGAAATCTATCTGCTCAGGGGCGCCACGCTGAAGTTGGGCAAGGTGAGTGCCAGCACCCTCAACGTCTCGGCCATCTATATTGCCCAGGAAGCCACCCTCGAGGCCGCCACGCAACTCACGGCCAACACCAATACGAAGATTTACAACCATGGCACCCTCAAGGCAGGCACCTTCCAGGTCAACATGTCCAGCTTCCTCTATAACGTAGGTCGACTGGAAGCAGGCAGCGTCAATGTCGAGAGTAATGCCAGTCGCATCGTCAACGACGGCACTGCCTATGTGGCCAACGTCACTGTGAATGCAGGCGCCATTCAGAACAATGCCAACTGGACCACCACAGCCACCACACGCGTTCAGTCCAACAACTCAGGCTGGGTGAACAATGGCCATTGGACCACCTACGACTACGCCTATATTGGAGGCAGCGAGAACGTCATCAACAACTGTTTCCTCGAGGTAGGTCACGATTTCGAGATGAACATCTCGTCGGCCCAGGGCGCCTTCAAGATTGATGCCGGCTGTGGTGTGGTCACAGAGAATTTCTATGGCGGTCGCGACACCAACCAGGGTGTTGTCACAGGTCCGTTCAAAATCGAGATGGGCGAGGATGCCGTCTTCGTAGTCCAGCAGACAGCCCAGTTCGAGTCGGGCACAACAGCCAACGAAGGCTATGGCATCTTTGGCACCTCGCCCGATGGCTATGCCGTGTTCCAAGCCAGAGACATCGTTCGCGACCCCTATCTCGCCAGCATCAACAGTCATGGTTCTGTGACCTATGGCGGCAACCTTTACGTGTCGGCCCAGACCCATTTCGCTCAGGGCTACGACAGCGACGGCAGTGGCTCAGCCCAGCCCAAGCCCTTCATCAACGAGGCCGACGGCTTCAGCATTGCCACCAACCTCTTTGCTGCAGGTTTCCTCCCAGGCAAACCCAACATCACCATTGCCCCATCGCCCTGTAATCCAGGCTTTGCAGGCGGCACCCCACTCTATCGCGTCATTGCCGAAGACCTCTCTGCCTCAGAGGCAGGCGACTTCGACTTCAACGATGTGGTGTTCGATGTGGTGAAGGCCCAGAATGGCAAGACCACCCTGAAACTCATCTGTGCAGGTGGCACCCTGCCTCTGAGGGTGATGGGCATCGAGGTTCACGGTCTGTTTGGTCAGACCACACCCAATGCCAATGGCACCTATCAGATGTTCAACACAGGCGCAGGTCCAACGGTCGACCCAGTCACCTTCGAGGTCGATGGCGAGTACACCACGCCAGAGCAGATCAAGAACATCACCATCGAGGTCTTGAAGAGTGGCGTCTGGATGGAACTCAGAGCCACCACAGGCGAGGCAGCCTGCAAGATTCTGGTCGACGACACCTTCACCCCAGTGCCAGAGCGCATGAACATAGCCGACGAGCACGATCGCTTCACCGACTATGTGCAGGGCTACTTTGTCGACGATTTCTGGTGGAAGTAACCACCGTTTCATAAAAGAGTAACTGGTGTGTTTTTCATTCCCCAATAACCAGCGATGACAGAACGAAAGGTTCTGTCATCGCTGTTGTTTTAATACTCCTCATAGCTAAAGGTAAAATACCTATTGGTTAATTTCTCTATCTTATGCCCATGAATGTCAGTGGTCGTCGTATGGTTGTCCACCAGCTTTGTGATATGCCCTTTGTCAATGGTGTAAGAAAAATCATATTCGTATAAAAGAGACACGGCAGTAGCCTTCGTCGAATTCTCTTTATGCGTTTCCAGGTGCTTCGACGGTTTGCCGTAATACCCCATCATGTACAATGGCTCCCTCATCGTGATTATAGGAGGCATTCTGTAGCCATGATCCACTGTGAGATCCGACAAAGTATACTCCGTGATGTCAGCACTACCCTGATGTTCGTCTGTATAGTAAGACATCAGGTCGCCATCTTTCCATTCAAATTGATACTTATCTAAGAAACCATCTTCTCCATACGAAGCAATTCTCTCATTCTCATAGCCATAATAGAGTTTCTGACCAACGCTATCCACGTCGTTTATCCTCCTGACAACCTCATGCTTCACAATCAGTCCGTCGTCGTTCAGCGTATACAGGTCATACCCATCCTGCCCATGTTGCTCCTTAACGAAGTGGTCGCCATAGGTGTAGGTATAATTCGCGTCCAGGTGGTCGCCAAAATCAGTATTATAGGCCTCTCTGACAAACGTTGCCAGTCGGCCCTCGCTGTCGTAGGTATAGTGACTGATATAATAGGTTTCAGAATCACCTATCACCTCCTTACATTCCACCAGTCTATATTTCTTCACAGGCTCCTTGTCATCATCGTCATTCGAGCACGACGACAGAAACACGTTTGAGCCGCATATCAGGGTTGCGACCATCACCCATTGCGCAAATCGTTTCATAATTATTGTTTTATTAGTTTTAGGTCTATTTTTTCTAGAAGTCAAAAGAAAGCTTGCCCTCTTACGGATTCACACGGGTCATACTGAACTGGGCGGTATAAGTGGAGCCATCCTCTCGCTGACGCAGAGCAGTCCATTTCATCACTCCATTCTCAATAGAGGCAATCTCCCAGCTCTCACGTTTTTCGGTATCGTCGCCCACATTCTTCCAACGCGAGCAAAGCAATACGCCATCAACGAAATAGTCGGCCATGGTGTTCACATCGGCTACCCAATCACCATGATCGTTTTGTCGGTAATAGACAAAGGTGCCGTCGGTCTTGTATTCCCAGCGATGTAACTGGTTGTCACTATAGGTATCCTGATTGCTGGTGAGACGGCCTTCCCAGGTTCCTATAATATCATTACTGTAGTCATGCTTCACGCGTACTTTTCGCTCTCGCAAATCTTTCGTCAGCCTGTATGACTGGTCGTTGATAAACGTCTCACTCATGGCGTAAACCTGCATCTCGTCGTCAGTAACGGAAAGGATATTGAACTGCTGAGAAAACTTGATGTTTTCATTTGGCAGTTTCACCAACTGCACCAAAGTGGTACCATTGGCATTGTAACGACCTTCACAGTGGTTTACCCACACATTCAGGTCACTGATAGCACTAATGGAAAGACTATAATAGAATTTCGTTGCCGTCTCGTAAGTGAGCACCTGTTTGGAATTGGTCACCACAGGCTGCCCATTAACCTCGGCCATCATCCATTTTCCCTTTATCTTCTGGGTAAGGTTATCAATAAGGGGACTTTTCTTTTCAAGTTCTGCCAACAATGCAGCATCTGCCTTTGTAAGAGCATGATAGGTTAAAATGGTTTCTTCTTCGCTATCATCACACTTTTCCAATGTCAGCGTGTTGCCACTCACCTTCCACCAGTACAGTTCTGTCTGATAATAGTCGTTGGGATTGTGAATCTCAAGCATCGGCCCGTCTTCATCCGAGTTTTCCTCACCATAAAACTGGGTATAATCGGTGCGAATACACTGGTCGCCAGTCACAGTATAACGGGTGGTCTTCAGTCCGCTGTTCTCAGTGAAATCAAGCATGGTATAAGTGGATTTGCCATTCTCTTCCTGAACCATAAACCACTTGCCATAGTAGTCGTTGCCCTCTAAAGAGAGATCATACATGGAAAGAAGAGCCTTTTCTGCCTTAGAAGGACGATGGAAGGTCAGCGACATCTCTACATCATTGGAAGAATCGGTAAATATCATCTGGTCACCTACGAAACTGAATTTAGCTTCACCCTCAAACAACCCACACTGGATGGTTTGAGCTGCTTCGTTCACGGTATAAATGTCATGACGACAGGAACGCTCCCAATAGCTGAGAGGTTCTGTAGTATTACCATCATAATTTTTTTGAAAAAGCACGCCATCTTCATTGAAAGAGAGCAGCACATACACAACATCGTTCTCGTCACCAAGTTCGATATCAGGATTAACCACAGCAAGCCACTCACCAATCAATTTCTTTTGGTAGTCTGGGGATACAGAATCATCATCGTCAGAGCACGAGGTCATTATACTTCCTGTAAAGACACAGGACACGATAAGGACAAGGGCTGCAACTGAGTGAGCACAAAAATAACTTAAACGGTTTGCCGAACGGGAAATAGCTCGAGCACAATTCAATAATCGGTTAGTATTCTTCATATGTATTTTATGTTAATAGACGATGCAAATATAAAAAATAATTTGGCATTATCCAAAAATTTTCCACAAATTCTATTCAAAAAAGAAGCCATCATCCCTCAGCCCTCTTCCTTCACCCCCTCTTTCGCTAGAAACTAAAAATAAATCCTAATTTATTTGGTAGCTTGCGCACTTAATCGTATCTTTGCAGCAGATAACTAAAAACCATTAAAATGTTATGAAAAAGATAAGATTACTACTCGTATTCTTGTGTGTCCTGACTTCAGCCAACGCCTTAGGTCAAGAGTATGTTCCATTCGTAAAAGAAGGAAAGACCTGGAACTATAAAGAGTATTATCAAAACATATGGAACGATGAACAATGGACCAAGGATATCTCGTATGTCATCCACGGCACCACAGAGATTGACGGCCTGACCTACCATAAGATGTATCGCATAAGCGAAGGAGACAGCACATATTATTGCGCTCTTCGCGAAGAGGATAAAAAGGTTTGGATATATCGCAGATATGACGAACACGAACTGCTTTATGATTTCAGCATGTCGATTGGCGACAGTTATCTGCTTTCATATAACTGGTACTACTATCAGCTCACTTCCATTGAACCCATGCAGTTCCACAACAATCAAACACGCAATGTTTATCATTACGACATACTGGTCCAATGGGATTCTGATGAGCCAGCCACTTTCTACGATTCTGCTCCCATTGTCGAGGGCGTGGGTTGCGAAGAAGGCTGGAACATTCAGCGACTATACGAACCAAGTCCCACTAATGGCATCATCTGGGGAGAAGACTTCCTGTCCTGCTATGAGGATGGAGAGTGTATCTTTACTGCCGACGAATTCAAAGCCCTGAAAAAAACAAAAATCGACGAAGCCATTGCCAATCATAAGACTATAGGCAGCAAATCCATCTTCAACCTTCAGGGCCAGCGAATCCGTTCTTTACAGAAGGGCCTTTATATCATAAATGGTAAAAAGGTCGTGATGAAGTGAGAATGTTGGCGCAATCCATCTTTCCTCAAAGTTCCCCAAGAAAATTGGCAAAACATTTGGAAGTTCGCCTGAGAATACGTATCTTTGCAGCAGAAGTAACATAAACAAGATGAATCATGACATTTCTCAATCAATTCCACAAGGAAGTGACGCAGCGCAAGATGCAGAAAATCGCCGCATCGCAGCAATCGCCAATGAACTCGAGCGACTTTGCTCAGTACATGAAGCGCAATGTGGAGATAGCCTCCAAAATGTAAGTCGTTTCGAAACAGAGCAACGTGCTGCAGAACAAATGGCGAAGAGCCAAGGTTTCTGGATTCCCATGATGGAGATTTTCAATCTGGGCGTTCCTGGTCCTAGCGGCAATGAAAACGATACATATGTTGGCGAGAAAGTCATTTATAAGGTCAACAACCTACTTAACAGTGGAAGCATTACAGGTCTGTTTCGCAAGATTCTGATGCACAATATTCTTTTTCCTGATACAGCTTATTCTTTCCATGGCTTTGCAGGCTTTGATGGTCGCACCATCCAACCTGTCATTGTCCAACCAAGAATCGCTAATGCCCATCCTGCCACAAAGATTCAAATTGACACCTATATGGCAGCCCTTGGTTTTGAAAAGACCAATCAGGATGGCCGTTTTACAAACAGCCAATACGAGGTTTGGGATCTCGTTCCTCGCAATGTCCTTGTTGACGACGAAGGCGACATCTTTGTTATTGATGCAGAGATTAAGTTTAATGGATAATACTGCCATCATCCCTCAGCCCTCTTCCTTCATCCCTCATCCATGCCACTCTCCTGTCCCTAACGTCCTTCGCCCTTAGCCGTCTGAAACACATAATCGCCATCATCTGCTCTTTTAACCAGATATGGCGATTTCGTGTTAATATTGTCTAATGAAAGATTGTTCATTGCTATTATGCCGTTGTATATAGATTTTTTACATCAGCATATTTCGCATCGAACTTTTCCTCCCAAGCCTTCTTTCGTTCCAATGCGTTTTTTAAGCGTTTTAATGCTTCTTCCTTTGTCAATTTCATAATCAACTCAATTTTTCACTGCAAAGATACAGACAATATCTGTAACATCCAAATTATTTGAGCATTTTTCATCATTTTGTGCACTACTTTAGTGCAATTTCCTTATCTTTGCAACAGATAACTAAAAACGATTCAACATGAAGAACTCATTACTCACATTGCTTGCCCTGCTGGGCATCGTTGTGCAGGGTGCGTGGGCCCAGGAACCAACAGTATCCACTGCGTTGGAACCCTACATCACCACACTGAGCAACCGCATGGTCTATAAGTTCAACTACCCATCCACCAGCGTAACGGGCGACCCCATTGTGCTGTCGTCGCTGCTGTGCTGCTGGGCACCAGAAACACTGCCAGAGCAGGACGCTGCCATCGAGTCAGTCCACCTGTATAGCCACTATACCGTCACAGCCAATTCGCAGTGCCCCACCAGCGCCACATCCACCACAGCCGACTTTATGGTTATGGCCTCCCTGTTCGAAGGCTATGAACGCGACGAGGAAGCGCCCTATAAAAGCATTGTCAAGCGCAGCATCGTCATCATGCCCGACTTCGAGGGCTATGGCGTATCGGCTGGCAGAGTGCATCCCTATCTTGTTCAGGCGGCCACAGCCCAGCAGGTGGTCGATGCCCTGACCTATGGACTGCAGCTCTACGGTCAACTCAACGGAGCCTATCGCACCCTGCCGCTGGCCGACGATTGGCGCTGCTTCAGCCTAGGCTATTCGCAAGGCGGAGCAGTAGCCCTGGCCGCTCAGCGCCATATCGAGCAAAACGGCCTCAGCAATCAGTTGCACTTCCGTGGCTCCATCTGCGGCGACGGTCCCTACGACCTCCTCGCCACCCTGCGCTACTATCTCGACGACGACGGCACCAGCTACGATGCCACCACCGTCCATCGACAAGATCAGGTCACCCTGCCCTTCGTCCTTCCCATGATTATGAACGGCATGCTTGTGGGCCATCCTGCCATGTCGCAACACCAGCTGGACGACTACTTCTCGCAGTCGTTCCTCGACACAGGCGTCATCGACTGGCTCAACAGCAAGACCATGACCAACGACGACATCAACGCAGCCTGGCTCAGTCAGCTGGACAACGGCACAGCCACCGCTGGCGACAAGACCTACCCTGCTCCCCCAAACATGAGCGAGATGTTCTTCAAACAAGAAGTGCCAGGCATTATTTGGGGCGCCCAGACCGTGGCATGGGCCCGTCTCAGCAAGATCTTTACCCCAGGCTTCTACGATTATCTGAAGGATGCCGCCAACTTCACCAGCGTGCCAGCAGCCACAGGCGATGCCTATGAGGACATGCACCATGCCCTCGTGTCAAACAACGTCTGCACAGGTTGGGAGCCACAGCATCGCATACAGTTTGCCCATTCCAGGGGCGACATGATTGTGCCCTACAGCAATTACCTAGCCTTCCGCGATGCCCATCCCCAGGGCGAGGGCGACATGTATCGCATAGACGACACCTATAGCGACAGCGACCATCTGAAGAGTGGCACCACGTTTCTCGTGAAGTTAGGAACAGATTTCTTCGACTATTTCCAATGGATCGACGCTGCCACACCCACAGCCATCCAGACCATGGCCGCCGTTCAAAGTCGCAAGTCGAATGCATGCTACACCATCGACGGTCGTCGCCTCAGTGGCCAGCCCACGCAAAAGGGTCTTTACATCATAAATGGCAAAAAGGTCGTGATTAAGTGAGCATAAAACAAGAGCTCATCTGTCCCTAACGTCCTTTCATCTATTATTCTTTAGCGGTCTATTTATATACGCCATACGCTCAGCATATTTCCCTCTCCAATAAGCAGCCTTCTGCAAGTCCTTCTTCACGCCAATGCCCTTCTCGTAAACCTCCACAAGCCTTGCCAAGGATTCAAGATGACCATGGTTTGCAGCCTTCTCATACCACATATTAGATACCTGCAAATCCTTCTTCACGCCTTTACCCGTTTCATAGCACATGGCAATCTGATATTGAGCCTCAGCAGCATCCTGCGCAGCAGCCTTTTCATACCAATAAGCCGACTTTTCATAGTCCACCTTGTCGGGATCTCCCCAAGCATACATCTTGGCAAGCCTGAATTGCGCCTCCACCGATCCCATCTGGGCAGCCTTTTCAATACATTCCATCCCTTTTACATCATCATTCTTCGAGAAATACTTCCAAGCTTTTCTTAAAAAGAACTCAGCATTTTCAGTCAACTCGTCCACTTTCAGTTTAGCATCATAAACACCTTGGTCGGCAGCTTTCCTATACCAATAAAGAGCCTTCTGCTTATCCTTCTCAACCCCATGCCCCAGTTCAAAACATTCGGCATAGTTATACTGAGCCGTAGCCTGACCAGCCTCAGCAGCTTTTCTACTCCAATAAGCCGACTTTTCATAGTTACGTTCCACGCCCAGTTTCTCACTATATAGATATCCAAGGTTAGTCATGGCAATGATATTTCCCTGCTCAGCCACCTTCTCATACCAATATGCCGCCTTTTCGTAATTCTGTTCTTCCCCTATCCCTTTCATGTATCTATTTGCCATATCGAATTGAGCCTTAGGGTGTCCCAGTTGGGCAGCCTTCTCAAGATACTTATGGATTTTTTCCGACTTCCATTCATGCATAGCCTTCTGATATTCCTTTTCACCAGGCATTTGTGCCGATTGAGCAGATTGAGCAGATGCCCCCAGAGTCAAGCTCATGGCGAGGAGCAGGAAAACAACTTTTATCTTCATAGTTCAAATGTTTTTAGGTTAGTAATCAATGATTATCGTTCACGACTGCAAATATAAAAAATAATTTGGCATCATCCAACAAATTCCTACATTTTTTTTTCACAGTGCCAGCCTTCAGCCATGCCTCTCACCTGTCACTCATGTCCTCTCTTTCGCTCGAAAACTAAAAATAAATCCTAATTTATTTGGTAGTTTGCTCACTTAATCGTATCTTTGCAGCATGAAAGGAGAAGCCAAGTAGAGCCACGATGTGCGGAACGGTGGCATCTGTGTGATGATGAGCAATTCGACCTTGCCGCTTGGTTTCTTTCTTACATAAACATAGAGCTGGTCACGTGTGGCCAGCTTTTATTTTTGGGATGGCGAGGGGCTGGACCTTCCATCACATACTTGCCTACAAAGGTAGTAAAAAAATCTCAAACTGTTTACATTTTATCCCCCAAAATTTGGAACATAAAAAGAAAATTCATATATTTGCAACTTGAAATATCTATGTATGCGCGCATTAATGCCGCATGTGGATTTTTAGTTTATGAATTTTCTGGTTCGTCGTGATGACGAGCCAGTTTTGTTTTATGCCATAGGGTCATCCCTCTTCCTTCTTCCATCAGCCTTCGCTAGGAAAAATGAAAAAACGAAATGATTCGCCGATTCGCCGATATGGCGATACGCCATACAGTGATGACGAGGAGGGTTGTCAGAAATAAATCAAATAATGGTTTGGGGTGTTTTCGGTTTGTGGCATATCGTGTCTTATACTGAAATAGGTTGACTCATATAAGGCCTTAAATGTTAAATATTTAAAGTCATTTTAGTTATGAGCAAACAAAAATTCAGTCGCGCATTA
>Ga0310786_10002323_pt1 | contig 29238 bp, 28 predicted proteins | sample AusTroGonzalo_MG_FD_203881 | JGI IMG/M metagenome (GOLD analysis project Ga0310786, IMG submission 203881) | Bovine rumen microbial communities from tropical cattle in Woodstock, Queensland, Australia - Gonzalo_03 (v2) (version 2) | ecosystem: Host-associated > Mammals > Digestive system >...
TGGGGCGTGAGGCAGTGCTACCTTAAGGGGAACACCGCCGCGCCAAGGGAGGTTTGGGAGCTGGCCGCAGAGATCGCTGCGTTCCTGAAGAAGGAACACAAGCAGCACAAAAAGCTCGGGATGTTCAATACGCCGAGGAGGAAGGCTGCGTGACCAAGGTTTTTCCAAGCGTGCTGATCGCGCTGGACGTGTGTGCTGCGGGCGTGTACGCGGCGCACGGCGACTGGCGCAGGTTCATTTACTGGATGGCCGCGGCGGCGCTGACGGCCACGGTGACGTTCTAGGAGCGGAGAATGAGCGGCAAGGCAGATACAGACCAACGTGCTGACGCGTCGAGACTGATGCGGGCCGTCATGTCGCGCGCGCCAGGCGCGTTGCGCGCGCACCTCGACGCGCTTGGAACCGACCTGGACGTTGCAAAGGCGCGGCTCGTGGCCGTGCGGCGCATGGCCGACGAGGCGGCGACTTCGCTGCGGGTCCTGTCCGCGGCGATCGAAGATGCGCGCAAGCGCCTGGACGAGAATACGGAAAGGAGAGCCGGTGGATGAAACCGCTGACAGAATCTGGGTGACGGTCGGAGGCGTGACGCTGTACAGGCTGTACATGAGCGGGAACGGCACGCGGGCGCGCATGACGCGCCAGGAGCGCGGTAAACCCGAGGACGAGACGGTTCCGGCCGTCCCGGTGTCCGACTCGTCGCTCGTGCGCGAGCTGCGGAGGCTGCGCGAGTGCGCGTTCGAGGTTGCGCCGTCCGACGGCGAGGACTTCGCCGCCGGACGCGCCGACCTTTTCGAGACGTGGAACCGGAGGCTGCGGCCGTGCTGAAGCTTCCTGACAGCGTGCTCAACGTCCTGTTCTCTGACGATTATTCCGACGCGGAGAAGGTTCGGCTGATGAAGAAGCTGGCCGATCCGTCAATGCCGGTGGACAAATACACGGAGCGGCTTGCGGGCCTGTGCGACTTGGATATGGCGAGGGAGAAGGAGCGAGCCGAGCGGCGCCGCGTCCAGAACCTCGAATCCCAGCGCCGTCACCGCGAGCGCATGCGTGCACAAGCCGCCGGAGTTGTCAACAAAGAGTCAGAAGTTATCGACAAAACGGGCAACGTGTCAGCAATGTCAGCAATGTCAGCAACTGTCAGCACGTGTCATGCTGACATTGCTGACACGTCAGGCGGCCAAAACTCGCAAAAACCGCCGCCTACGCATGCGGGCGCGCGGGCGGACGCGGGCGCGCGCGGTACTGAGAATAATACTACCGTATATACCGAACCGATACCGATACCGATCCGAACCGATACGCGCGCACGCGCGAGAGGCGGACCGGCGAACGAGATTCCGGCTTGGACGATGGACGACGAGCGGCTGATGAGCGGCGAGTTTCCGACGGCGGCGATCCTGCGCGCGGCGCTCGGCTCCGGATGCTGGCGCTCGGCGATACAGCAGATCGGCGAAGCGGAGGTGCTGGGCGAGTTCGCGGCGTTCCGCGCGGAGATCCGTGCGGGCGAGCGCGTCGACAACAGGGCCGCCGCGTTCACGGCGCGGCTCGTCGCAATGGGCTACAAGTCGAAATGAAGGAGTTTTTGTAAGTTTTTGTAAGCAGATTGTGGAGAGAAGCATGAAACAGGGTTTGACATTGATGGAGGAGCGTTTTTGTGCTCTCGTGGCCGTCGGGAAGACGGCTCGGGACGCCTATTCCGAAGCGTTTAGCGTGGCTATTACCGACAAGCGGCGCATGGCGCGGGTGGACAGGCGCGCAAGCTATCTCGCGAAGCGCGCCGACATCATCAGCCGGATCGCGGAGCTGGCCGGGGAAGCGAAACGCAAGAACCGCGAAATGTGGGAGAGGCGCGGAGAAGACCTGGCCGAACGCCTCTACACGCGCGTGCTCGAGGCCGACGGCGCCGGGCTCCTGCTGTCCAAGGGCGCGCTCAAGGGCCTCGAGGTGCTGGCCAAGATGAAGGGATTGAACGCGCCCGAGGAGACCGTGCTGAAGGACGGCGGCACGTCAGAGGACTTCGTGCCGCGCGGCGTCGAGGGCATGAGCTCCGAGGACCTGCGCGCCATCATCGAACAGGAGGCGCGGACGATAGACGTTGAAGCCGAGGAGGTCAAGGGATGATCGGGGCGAGGGAGGCAATGATCGAACTGCTGCGCAGGGCCGCGCAGGGAGACCTGCTGGCGTTCCTGCAATACTGCTGGTGGATGCCGTCGCCGCTCCACGTCGGACGGCACACGCGCGAGATTTGCGCGCGTCTGACGCGGGCCGTCGAGGATTTTAGGCGAGGGATAGACACGTACCTCATCATAAGCCTGCCCTTCCGCCACGGCAAGAGCGACATAGCGAGCCGTGCGCTCCCTGCATACTTCCTGGGGCGGTGCCGCGACATGCAGCCGAACGTCCTCATGTCCGGATACGGCTCGTCGCTTGTCAAGGGCTTCTCGTCGAACGTGCAGAACATCGTCGAGGGCGAGGCCTACGAACGGCTGTTTCCTGGCATGCGGATCGACCCGGAGAAGAACGCGACGGACGAATGGCGCATCAAGGACTCGGTCTCGAGCGTGTACGCGCAGGGCCTCGGAGGTTCGATCACCGGCAAGGGCGCCAACCTCATAATCGTCGACGACTTCTTCAAGAACGCGGAAGAGGCCGGAAGCCAGACGGTGCGTGACAAGGTGTGGGAATCGTTCAGGACGGACATCTGCACCCGCACGAACGCACCCGCGCACATCATCATCGTCATAGGGACGCGCTGGCACGTCGACGACCTCATTGGCAGGATCTACGAGGAGATGAAGAAGAACCCTGACTTCCCGCGCTTCGAGTCGCTTGTCTATCCTGCGCACAAGGACGGGCCGGACGGCTGGAACACGCTCTTCCCGGAGCACTACCGCGACTCGTGGTACGCCATGCAGCGTTCGCAGCTTGGGCCGTACCAGGCGGCGGCCCTTCTCGACTGCGATCCGCGCCGGGCGGGCAAGACGGTGTTCCGCCGCGAGTGGCTGGAATACTACACGGGAGAGATCGACTGGAGGCAGATGCGGATCGTGATCCTCGTGGACGGCGCGAAGTCGAAGAAGAAGACGAGCGACTACACCTGCATTCAGGTGTGGGGCAAGAACCGCGACGGGCGGTCGTATCTTCTCGACGGCGTGCACGCGCGGCTCAACCTCGCGGAGAAGATCGCCGAGCTGTTCCGGCTCGTCGAGCGGTTCGGTGGCGCGCGCAAGGTCGATTGCGTCTGGTGGGAGCAGATCGGGCCGATGAGCGACGTGGAGGCGCTGCGCATTGAGATGAACCGCAGGCTCTACCACTTCACGGTGCGCGAGCTGCGGCACAACACGAACAAGGACTTCCGCATCATGCGGCTCGTCGTGCCGCTTGCGAAGCGGGAGATCGTGCTGCCGCTCCGGATGGTGCGCACGCGGATCGTGGAGCCAGGAGACGGACGCCCGCCCGAGGCGCAGATCTACGACCTCACGCAGGAGCTGGTCGAGGACGAGCTCCTGCTGTACACGGGCGACCAGGCGAGCATCCCGCACGACGACATGATCGACTGCATGGCCGACCTCACGGACGAGGAGGTGTTGCACGACTTCACGCCGCCGGAGGGAGGCGCGCCGATCCGCGACGACCGGAGCGTCCGGCGGGAGGCTTCGGGCCGGATTTTCGCCCGCTGACGGAACCATGTCAAGCGCAAAAAGCGCGATTTTAAATTTTTTTTGACCCCTCTGTTTTCTTCATTGCGTTCGTTTCGCGTTTTTAATTTTTTTCTTAGATGGCGGAAAGAAATATTTTTCGTGTGCGGGTGTATTATGTTCGCGCACAAAGGACAACCATCGAAGGAGCCGAAAATGGGACACAAATCTGGCAGTTCTAAGGTCAAGCCGGTCAAGTCGCAGCAGACCGTCCAACAGGCGGCCGCGTCCAGCGCGCCCCTGGCGCCGACGGTGCAGACGCCGCAGACCGAGGTGGTCACGCCCGCCGTCATGCGCGACATCAGCGTGGACACGCAGACCGCGCAGCAGAACCAGCAGCTCGCCCGGAGCCGCCTCACGGGCATCCGCTCGACGTGGTCGTCGTTCGGAGGTCGTGCGTCCAAGCTCGGATCGTAAGGGGGCGAGATGGACTGCGCGCTCATATCCAAGCATTGCCGCCACAAGGAGACGAAGCTCTTCACGGCGTTCGAGAAGCGCAAGCCGCTCCTCCTGGACGTGGCGCGCGAGTTCTACCCAGCCGCGATTCCCGGGCTCCAAAAGGGCTGCGAGGAGATGGCGGACGGCTACCAGCACGACGACGACCACCGCATGCTCACCACGAACCCGATGGACTGCATGCGTCGCGGCGCCGCCGGGTTCCACGGGAACCTCACCAGCCCGACCACGCCGTGGTTCAGGTTCAAGCTCCCCGACTTCATGGTGCCGGACGGCGAGACCACGCACGAGCAGCGGCAGCTCCTCGACAACGTGACCCAGGCGACGCGCTGGACGTTCAGCCGGTCCAACGCCTATCCCATGCTCCACCGTCTGTACAAGCACCTGCTCACGTTCGGCTTCGGCTGCATGATTGTGACTGCGGACGAGCAGCGGATCGCGAAGGTCACGACGCTGCGCATCGGCACCTACGCGCTCGGCGTGGGAGAGGACGGCACGGTGGACACGGTCGTGCGCCGGTTCGCGTGGACGGCCGGACAGATCATCCGCAAGTTCGGCCGCGAGCTCATGCCGCAGTACATCCTGGACGCCGAGAAGGATCCCACGACGCGCTTCGAGGTGTGCAACCTCATCGAGCCCAACGCCACCGGCGACGACAAGGTGCACGATCCGATCGCGCGCGAGCTGGACATGAGCGAGGACACCGTCTACCGCTCGATCTTCTGGCTCAAGAACGCCGAGGGCCACACGAATCACGGGTTCCTGCGGTCAGTCGGATTCTCGGTGAAGCCGTTCGTCGCGCCGCGCATGGAGTGCGAGGACGGCGACGCCTACGGTCTCGGGCCCGGCATCGATGCGCTCGACCTGGCGCGCGGCTGCCAGAGCTTCAAGTTCGACGAGCTCAATATCGTCGGCCGGATGAGCGAGCCGGCCGTCATCGCGGCGGACGAGCTGAAGGACGATGGCCTGCGTCTCTACCGTGGAGCGGTCAACTTCGCGCGCTTCGGCGAGCAGAGAGCCGCTCCGGTCGTGCCCATCTTCCCGAATCCGCCCGGGCCGGAAGGCGCGCGCGAGGAGCGCGCCGACGCCACGCAGGAGATCGCGCGCCTCTTCTTCAATGACGCCTTCAGCGTGATCGACGCCGTGCGCCGCGGCGAGACGGGCAAGATGACAGCAACCGAGGTCGAGGCGCACGTGCGCGAGGCCATGCAGCGTCTCGCGCCGGTCGCCACGCTGTTCGACACGGAACTGCTCGATCCGCTCGTGACAATCATGGCGCGCTATACGATCGCCGCCATGCCGACGCCGCTCACGCCAGAACAGGCCGAACAGCTGGCGAGCGTGGACGTGGAGTACGTGAGCGCCATCCACCTCGCGCAGAAGCAGAGCGTGATCGCCGGGATCCAGCAGATATTCGACATGGCCGCCGGCATGGCCAAGGCAGGCGCGCCGCACGCGCTCTATCGCGTGGACGCGGACAAGATGCTCGTCCGTCTCGCGGAGCTGATCGGATGCCCGGAGGCGTGCCTGAAGAGCGACAAGGAGGTCGCCGCGGCCGTCGAGGCCGAGAAGCAGGCCGCCGCGCAGCGGGAACAGCTCGCCCAGGCGCAGGTACAGGCCGCCGCCGCAAAGGACATCGGCAGCATTCCGCTTGACGAGGACCACGCCGGGAGCGCAATCGCCGAGGCGATGTCGCAGGGCGATGGAGGGATGATGTGAGCGATCCGTTCGCCAGAACCTCGCCCGAGAAGGAGCGCGAGCAGAAGGAGCTCGAGGCCCAGCGCTTCGACGAGCTCCGCGCGTCGCTTACGCGGCTCGTGAAGAATGAGGACTTCCGCTCGTGGTTCCAGTATGTGAACTGGAACCTCTACGGCGAGGCCGTGCCCGCAACGGAGATCGACGCGTTCACGCAGGGCAAGCGCGCCGTGATGGGATTCCTGAAGCGGTCGATCTCGATCGCGGACGGAGGTCCGGAGTTCCTGGGCGAGCTCACGCGCAAACACTTTACAGCCGTCGCACAGGCCAAGGCCAGGAGCCGGCTGGGCAAAGAAACCGGAGAAAACTCATGAACAGACTGATGATGATGATTACAGGCGACACGCGCCTGATGGACGGCGAGCCAGGCACGGACGGCGCGCCGCCCGCGTCCACGCCGGCACCGGCGCCTACAGGAGAGGACAAGCCAGCGGATCCCGCTCCGGCCACGCCCGCGCATGACACGACTCCCGCGCCCGCCGGAGACGAGCCGCCTGCGGATCCCCTTGCCGGCGTGACGCTCGGCGACAACAAGCCGGCCGAGCAGCCGAACGCGCAGCCGGCTACGCCAGCTCCCGAGATCAACGAGGAAGAGTACGGCAAGGTCGCGATCGACACCGACATCGCGTCGGACGTCGAGGTGGACCAGGGTGCCATGAAGGCCGTCGCTCCGATCCTGAAGGAAGCGGGCGTCACGCCCGAGACGGCCGGCAAGCTCGTCAACGCGCTCGCGCGCTACCAGGTGGAGCAGTACAAGGCGCGCAACGCCGAGCGGTTTGCCGACAACAAGCGCATGCACGACGCGGCCGTGCAGAAGTACAGCAAGATGGACTTCGCGCAGATCAACGCCGGCATCGACGCCGCGTTCAAGCCGGGCGGCATCATGAACTACGTCATCCGCCACTCGGAGATCGGGAACGACCCCGAGTTCCTGGAGCTCATGAAGTGGTACGGCGCGCACCACCCGACGAACACCCAGCCGTCGGGCGGCGGAATCGGCGGAGGCACGACGGGACAGCCCGCCGGGTTCGCCGGGATCGCGAAGAGCTGGGAGTAACGATTTTGCCGGAGGACGGGTTCGCGGGTGCGACTCAAGGCCGACGGCGGAAACAAGAAAGGGAACACGAAAATGCAGGTAAACGGAACAAGAGTCCTGACATACCTTGACTTCGTGAAGGGCCTCGACCCGAAGGGCAACTTCGCCCACCGGATCGTCGAGCTCGTCGCGAAGAAAATCGAGATGCTGGACGACATCACGGTCATCCCCGCGAACGACGGCTCCGCGCTCCAGACGACGGTGCGCACGGAAACGCCGAAGCCGGTGTGGACCACGTACTACGGCGGCATCCCCTCCAACAAGGGGAGCAAGGCCAAGATCAAGGTGTCGTGCGGGCGCATGGCCACGAAGATCCTCGTGGACAAGAAGCTCTACGACGAATCCAATGACAAGGACGCGGTGCTCGAGGACGAGATCCGCGCCAACATCACGGGCATGAAGGAGGAGCTTGCCAACGCGCTCGTGTACGGCCTGATCGCCGACAACCCGCTCGGCATCAACGGCCTCTTCAAGCATTACAGCGCGTACGGCAGCGAGACGGCGGACGACACGGAGTCGGCGCACTACGTGTTCAACGCGCTCGGCCTCACCGGAAACACCGGCGCCAAGACGAAGCTCGGCTCGATCGCGCTCGTCGGCTGGTCGCCCAACACGATCACCTGCTTCCACCCGGAGAAGTCCGGCACGGGCGGCATCGAGAAGAGCGACAAGCGCGTGACGGACATCCCCGACCCCGACATTGGCGGCGACGCCACCTACGAAGCCTACATCCAGTACATCTACTGGAAGCTCGGCCTCGCGGTGCGCGACTACCGCTACGGCGGGCGCATCTGCAACATCCAGCGCGACCTCATGCTCACCAAGGGCTACGAGGCGTCCTACGTCGAGCTGATCGACCGGCTGTCGCAGCGCGTCATGGACGACGACGTGAAGCAGTGCTTCTACATGGACAAGCAGATGTGGGAGAAGGTCTGCGTGCTGTTCAGCCGTCTCACGCGCGGGAACGCGATCACGTTCCAGCACGTCGAGGCCCGGAAGGAGAAGCGCCTCTACGACATCCCCGTCCGCATCATGGATCCTATGAAGGTGAACGAGGCCGAAGTGCCCGCGTTCTCGTAAGGAGGGAAAGACAATGCACGACAAGACACTCATGTTCTTCTTGAACAAGGCGCTCGCCGCCACGCAGAACACGGAGATCACGTCCCAGCTGATCGACACCCGCTACAACGGTGACGACATCGACGGGCGTTTCTTCATCAAGGCGCAGCTCGGCGCGCCGGCGACCGACGGCTACGTGCGCTTCAAGGTGCTCACGTCCGCCAACGGCACCGACTGGTCCGACGTCATCACGGCGACGAACGTCGGCGCGAAGCTCTACGAGGGACGTCTCCCGCTTGGGCTGAAGCGCTACCTCAAGGCCGAGGTGAAGGTCCTGACCGCGATCGCCGCTGCGACCACCGTGTTCGCCGAGATCACGGACTCGCTCGACCACGAGCTGGACACCGCGCGTGTCCAGGGCACCGAGGACGTCGCCAAGCAGGGCGACGCCGTCCGCGCCATCGTCCAGCCGTAACGGCAGGCAAGGCATAAAAACACGCTCCGCCATCCGCGTCAATTCTCCAGCGCGGACGGCGGGGCAATCCCGAAAGGAACAACCATGAAGATACTCTGCAAATCCGCGACGCAGGTGCTCGGGCGCGGCGTCATCGAAAAGGGACAGACCATCGACTGGCGGGACGGCGTGCCCTTCCCGCCGCAGGTTCTCGGCAACTTCGTCGAGGCCGAAACTGGATTTCCGCTCGCGAACGTCGAGCTCCCGAAGGACGCCGAAGGCGACAAGCCGAAGGACGCCGAAGGCGACAAGCCGAAGGACGCCGAAGGCGACAAGCCGAAGGACGCCGAAGGCGACAAGCCGAAGGACGCCGAGGGCGCGATCACCCGCCAGCCCACGCTGGAGGAGGCCGCAGCCGAACAGGCGCGCGCCGAAAAGCTCGCGAAGGACGAGCTCGTGAAGCGCACCGCCGCGCTCGGACGCGAGAAGCTGACCGCCGCGCTCGACGCATGCGGCGCAACGTACAAGGCCAAGGACTCGTGCGAGGAACTGGCCAAGAAGCTCCTGCGCGCGCAGGGTCAGGAAATCGACTGACGGAGGACATTCCATGGCGAAGAAGGTCAAGATCGAGGTGGACGTCGAAAGATCGTCCCTGCGCGTGGTAGAGGGGAAGTTCTTCCTAGGATCGCGCGCCCTGGTCGAGCTGCAAGGATGGACGCCGGACAGCGAGAACCACCGGCCGGTCCTGACCGTCTTCTACAGCGGCACGGCCGTCCCGCTCGCGCAGTCGTCGTTCGTGGACGGCGCACTTACGCTCGACCTCGGCGGCGAGGAGCTGCGCAAGTCGTTCCACGGCATGCCGATGTGCGCGCAGCGGCTCGTCGCGTACCTCAACCAGCAGGTGACGGCAGACGACGGCGACACGTGGACGTGGAAGCCGGACACGGAGGCCGTCGGCCAAATCGTGGTCGAGTGGACGCCGCATGTGTTCGAGCTGGACCAGGCCGCGTTCCAGCTCGCGACGCTCAAAGGACCGCCCGGCACGCCTGGCGCCGACGGCAAGAGCGCCTACCAGCTCGCGGTCGAGCAGGGCTACTCCGGCACGCTCGAGCAATGGCTGGCCGAGATGCGCATCACGAACGCGCTCTCGGGCAAGACGTTTCAGTTCTCGTCCGCCAACGCGCGGAAGATGGCGGACGCAATCAAGGCAATCTTCGAGGCGATGGGAGGAACCGTATCATGAGACGGCTTCTGGCAACGATCGCGGCGCTGGCCGCATGCGCCGCGTACGGCGTGGGCGTCGGCACGGCCAAGTTCGGCGACATCGGGCTCGATGACAACGTGGTCACGAACCTGGACCTCTCCGGAGTCGTCACGGTCGAGGCGGATCCGTTCTTCACCGCGTGGCTTGCCGGCTACACGCCGCCTAACACGGACCTCACGCCCGCGACGAACTACACCGACAAGGTGGCCGGAGAGTTCGAGGACGGAACGCGCACGGCGCAATACGCGAATAATTCAGGCCATACTGACTACGCAGTGTACCTCTACGACGAAAGCGCGTCAGAGCTCTACAACGCCACAGACATCATTCTGGCCTCCTCGAACAAGGCGGAGGCGGTCGCGGCGCCGATCAGGCAGGACATATCCGACCTGCGCACTGAATCCACGCTCGTCTACCGGCTCTACCAGGGCTCGAATGTCGTCGCCGAAGTCACAAACTACAACTCGCAGGTGAACGCGCCGGAGCTGAAGATCATGCAACTCAGCGAGTCGAACGAGTATGTGACTGTCTGGGCCGAGACGAACGGCCTGGCACGGACGCTGGCGAAGGCGAAGGAGTACGCCGACGGCGCGACCGGCGCGGTGGTGAACGCTTCCGCGCCGCGCGCCTGGAGCAAGGTCACGGCCGGCATGGGTGTGGAGGCCCCGTCAAACACGACATGGCTCTCGACCGGGAGGACCGTGATCGCGGGAGGCCTGGAGTTCGAGAAGCACCTGACGAGCGGTGGCGCGATCTGGCTCCTGGAGTCGAACGGCATGGCGGCTGACTTCCACGCGCAGACGAACAACACGGCGTTCATCGACCTGTCGAACGCCGACGGCACGCCCATCTTCCGCGTGGAGAAGACCGACTCGTTCCTTGTCGGCGTTCACGTCGACAGCGTGACGGTGGACGGGAACGCGCTCGTGTGCGGCGTCGGCGTCGTCGCGGCGGAACACCCGCTCGTGCGCATCAGGGCGTCGCTCACGTCCGGCGACTGGCAGAAGGAGGAGGACGGGACCACATCCGGAAACGTGACCACGATCTCCGGACTCGCGACCGTGGAGTGGAGCGGGACGACCGGCAACTGGACGTGCCGCATTACCAACGAGACGGGAGGGAATCAGCTCTTCGCGCAGATGGAATACTTCCAGGAAGGCGGCACGAAGATCATAAACTCCGCTGCGCTCGACGTGTCGGAGGGCATTCTCTGCACGGACGGCGTGCACAAGTGCCGACCGGTGTACAGCTCGGCAGGCGGCGGGACCATCACGTGGGAGGTCGTTCAGTGATCGAGGTAATCCAGACCGCAATCATCTGGGCGTGCGCCGCCGCGCTCCTCTCGATTGCATCTGTTGTCATCCTAGCGGGCATGGGCAAGGCCGCGGATCGCGCCAAGCGTCGCCTGCGCCGTGCGACACTCGCCATGTTCGCGCTCGCCGTTATCTGCACTATTTACGCGCGCAAGGGCTCGGTGACGGTCTCGGATCCGTACATCGTGAACGACGGATCCTACCTCACCAACGATGTGGTGCATATCGCAATCGCGAAGCGGACTCCACTTCTGCCTAACACGACCGAGATCCTCGTCTACGCGCGGCAGGTCGACCAGACGAACGCGACGGACTGGGTGCGTCTCGAACCCCATCTCACGTTCGCGGACCACCCTTATGATTACGCGCTCCCGAACGCAACCAACTACGACGTGATCGTGGCTGCTGATTTCACCCCAGAGCCGACAATCCACACAAACGGCGTGTGGCAGGCGAAAGGATTCATGATTCCGGGAACTGGCAAGGCCGCGTTCCCCAACACCAAGGTCATCAAGAAGGAGTCTCCATGAAAAAGATACTGTTCATGATCATCGCAGCCTGCGCCGTCGCACAGGCAGACGAGCAGGTCGTCGCGCAGACAATCCGCGCCGACGGCACGACCAACACGTGGACGCAAGCGGACTTGCAGGCCGCGCTCGGACTCATGAACCGCATGTACTGGCGCGACCAGGAGACGGATTCCGGCCGGCGCAAGTGGCATGGCGAGCGCATCGGCGAGTACCTCCTCCCGACTGGCGTGACAAACGCACACGGCGCGGCGCAGATGATGGTCATCCACCTCTACGCGGACGGATTTGTGGCGACTAACAACATGGTCCGCTACCGCAAGTCGATCGTGAAGGACCCGGAGGCCGCCGCGAAGGCCGCAGCAGAAGCGAAGCGTCGTGCCGACGAGGCCCGCGCCGCCTGGGAGTCGGCGAACCTTCCGCCGGACCTCGCCGCCCTTCGCGCGGCGCAGAGGATCGCGGGCGAGACGAACGAGGTCACGGTGATCGTCGGGCCGGGAGGTAACTGACATGAAGTGCATGATATATTTCGCATGTCTGCTTCTCGTCATCTGCGGATGCTATGACAAGGAACGATTTGCGGCACATGAAAGGCGTTTGATTGAGATTGAACGTCTCTACGGGCATCTCGACCGGCGCATGGAATCTAATGACTGTCTGCACGACTATGAGCTGTGCGAGATAAGGAGACGCGTCGGCATTACAAACGATCTTCCGACGTTCGTTGCATACAACGGCGGCGGGGGTTTGTCGCCAGAATACAAGCGGCTTGAAGCCCGGCTGGACGAACTTGAAAAGTGGAGATATGTTGTTGATCCTGAGATATACGAGATCAGGAACACGTCCTACGATACGCTCATCTCAATGATCTACGAGAGGGACCGGATTGTCTCCACAAACGCATGGAGGATCGACCATCTTTCAGATAGGGTTGACCGTATCGAGCGTGAAGTTCGGCAGGGGGTGCAGTGATGGGCGACAACGCGGAAATCTATCAGCGGCTCGGCAAGGTCGAGACGGAACTGGCGTCGATGAAGACGAACATCGTCTGGATTCAGCGCTTCATGTGGCTGCTCTTCCCGAGCGGTGGGCTGTTCGGATGGGCTTTGGCAAAGCTGTTTGGAGGCGGCTGATGAAACATTCATTCGTGATCTTTGTGGCGCTGGCCGCCGTCGTGGCTTGCGCAGACTTTAGCCGGAGCGGCGAGCCGCGGGGTATACGTTTCCCGGGGGTGAAAGTGAGCTTGCACCAGAACGATCGGCACGGGTGGGAGATCAGGGAGGACGCGCCGCTGTTCGCCGCTCACTTCGCGACCGTGAACTATGACGAGTACCACTTGAACTACGCGGAGCAGAAGCAGCTCGCCGTGGTCGTTGCGCAGGCGATTGCGGGCTACTACGGAAGCACGAACGACATCCGCGTCGTGCATTGGGAGCAGCCAGAGCCTGCGAGCACGAACCTGGCCGACAAGGTGAACGCATGGCTGAAAGGCGATTGGGTTACGGACGAGATCGTGCCGATTGGCAGGCAAGGAGGATGCAGGTGAAGACCGAGTTCGCCAACTGCGCGGCGCCGATCATCCGGCATCCGATCGCCGATCTCGGGGAGAAGTATTCTGTTCTCCAGGAGGATTGGACGGTCGAGGTCAACGGCTACCGCTTCACCGTACCGGCCGGGACGTCGACAGACGGCGCCTCGATTCCGCGATTCCTCTGGCGCGTATGCGGCCATCCGCTCGAGTCGCCGCGCCTCTATGCGGCCCTGCTGCATGACTGGATTTACGGCGGATGTCTGTTGCCGGCGTTCGGAGTGGCCCCGCGCGTGCACGACGCGCTCTACACTGGCGTGCCATGGATCGCGGTCGAGAAGCTGGACGGGACCGAAGTGGATCCGTGCGCGATCGAGCGCGCCGAGGCCGACGAGTGCTATTACAGGCTTTTGCGCCACTTCGGGATTTCAAGTTTTTGTGCCCATGTCGAATGGGGCGCGATCCGCATCTTCGGCGGCGCCCATTGGGACGAGGACGCGCACATCCAAGACGAGGAGGACGATGAGGACGGATTGGATATATGATTTCCGGCGGGTGCCGGGAACGCGGGCGGTGAAAGGCAAATCGTGAAAAAGGTGAAGCCGTCCGCGCAACTTTTCAAAACCTAAAAAGGAGAAAACAAAATGAGAAAGTCAATCGTAATCGAGAAGGCATTGTGCGTGATCGCGCTTATCGCAGTCGCCGGATGCTGCGCGTTCGTGTTCGTCGGGTGCACGTCAACGACCGCCGAATGGGGCGGCGAAAGCGTGGTCTACGGCCTCGACGGTGCGCCGCTTGTGGACAAGGACGGCGTCGTCCAGAAGGTCAAGAACCCCGTTAAACTGTCAAGCTGGCGGCATTGGATCAAGACGCTCTTCACGGCGGCCAAGCTGACCGTCAAGAAGGACGAGATCGAACTTGCAATGGACGGCTACAAGGCCGAGCCGAGCGAGGAGTTGAACAAGGTGATCGAAACTTCGTTCAAGGGCGCGTCCGAGCTGGCCGCGAAAGTCGGCGCGGCGATTGCCACGAGCGGCGGCAGCGTAGCCGGCGAGGCCGGCTACACGCTGCTCAAGAACGCCATCACGAAGTACATCGCCAAGGGCGGTGACGCCTCGAAGGCGAAGATCACCTGCGAAGGCGGCAACTGCACGATCTCGGACGGCACCGTGACCGAGACGTGCACGGACTGCATGTACACCCCTTAATCCTCCAGACAATGGCGCGCGCGTGAGCGCCAACACGCGCGCGCAAGGCCCATCGCGTGTACGGGTGCGTGTTCATTGACAGGAAGCCCGAGCCTGGAGAGGCCGAAAACAGGGCATTCAGCTTACCACCAAAGAAAGGAAAAGAAGATGAAGAAACTCATGATGATCCTGGCCGCGTGCGCGTCCATCGCCGCGTGCGCCGAGATGAGCGCCGTCGAGCTCAAGGCCGGCGACAACTCCGTGCCGACGCCGGCGAGGGGCATCATGCTCCACGCCGTCAGCACGAACGCGAGCGGCACCGTCGCCCTCAAGAAGGTCACGACGCTCGCGCTCTCCTGGACCGAGACGCGCACGGTGACGAACATCACCTACACCACGGCGTGGTCGAACCTCACGCACACCGTCACGAACGAGGTCGTGAGCGCGTGGCGCACGAACGCCGTCAACGGCGCCGTGCAGACCAACTTCCTCGAGCGCGCCGTGAACGCCGTGCCGTCCGTCTACCCGTGGCCGGACCTGCTGATCACCACGAACAAGGTGCCGGTCGTCGAGGTCTACACGAACATCCCGTACCAGGTGGAGCTGTCCCGGAACGTCCAGACGCTCGCCACGCCGCGCGCGGCGCTGAAGGTCGTCACGAACGACATCTGCTCCGTCACCCTCTCGCAGGGCTTCAAGACGAACGCCGTCAACTGCGTGTTCGCGCCCGGCGAGACCGTGCTCGGCAGCGGCACCGCGTTCCCTGGCGGACGCATCCAGCTCATCCTCGAGCGGTAAGGGGCGCGACATGACGATCAACGCCGCAAACCTCGCCGTGTGCCAGGAGGCGCTCTACCTCCTGCGACAGGACGTCGGCCTGCCGTCCGTCGCGGACGCGCCCACGGACACCACCATCGAGTGGCAGAAGAGCCGCATGGCGTTCGAGACGATGGTCGCCGAGGTCTGGGGCGCGCACGACTGGAACGACGAGCTCAAGCTCACCGGCGCGAACCTCACGGGCGCGCCCGGCGACGTCACGAACTGGACGGCGCCCATGCGCACGGCCCTCGCCTACGGCGTCGCGTCCGAGCTCGCCGTGCCGCTCGCCGGCCGCGTGGAGGACCTCAAGAACTGGACGCAGCTCTACCAGGACAAGCTCGCCCGCGCGCGCGTGCTCTCGCTCGAGAACGAGCGCAAGGCGATCATGGACGCCGTCCACGCCGAACTGCTGGCGCTGCTCGTGCCGTCGTTCGATCCCGCGGACGGACACCTCCCGCGCTCGCTGAAGACGATCACCGACCGCGCCGACGAGCTGACCGACTCCGCGCGCTACGCGGTCCTGTCCGACCACGCCTGGAACTTCGCCCGCGCAGAGGATCCCACGCCGTCGTGCCCAGTACCGCACGGCTGCGACGCCTATCCATTCGCGGCCGAGGTGCCGCCCGGATGTGTCCACCTGGAGGCCGTCTACACGCACGGCGGGCGCCTGGCCGACTGGAAGATCCTCGAGGGGCACGTCATCGTCTCGCGCGATCCGGTCGTCAAGGCCGTCTATACGCTCGACGAGTCGCGCGTCAACCGCTGGCCGCCGCTCGCGCGCCGCGCGTTCATGTACCGTCTCGCGGCCGACACGGCGCAGACGACCGTGCCGAACCTTTTCCAGGCGCTCGAGCAGAAGGCGGCCGAGGCGCTGGCCGAGGCGAAGACGCGCGACGCCCGCGAGAACAGCACGCCGCGCGACGCCTGGGGACGCAACCACTACGTCGACGCCATGCACGGGAACCGTCAGCACGGGCCCCACCTCCCGCGCCATTCGTACCACAGCCTCATCTAGGAGAACGCCATGCCGCTTTGGAAGAACACGCAGCACGCCTTCATCGCCGGGCAGCTCGACACGCACGTCATGGGCCGCCAGGACATGGACCGCTACTTCAAGGGCGCCACGCTCCTGAAGAACTTCCTGGTCAAGCGGCAAGGCTGCATCTCCAAGCGGCGCGGGACCGACCTCACGGCCGACCTCGACGGGCTCCTGGGCGAGACCTACGCCGGCACGCCCATCACGCCGGACAAGATGCGGCTCGTGCCCGTCACGAACGGCGACGACGGGCGCTACGTCGTCCTCTCCGGCGGCATCGGCTTCGTCGCGAGCCGCGACGGCGTGCTGATGGGCGACCTCTCCCACAAGCGGACGATCAGCCCGTACACGGCCACGGACGCGGACGGGAAGCCGACCGTCATCACCGGCAAGGACTTGCGCTACTCGACCGAGACGCCCGTGGACGTGATCCACCGCGAGTCCGCTGGGAACTACACCGTCACGAGGTACGCCGACACGCTCGACGGCGGCGGAAACGTCACGTCGTCGGCCCTCCAGAACGCCTTCAACGCGGCGCAGGACGGCGACACGGTGCGCCTGCACTGCAACATCGTCATCAAGACCGCCGTCACCGTCACGCGCTCCAACGTCTGGACGACCGACGGAGGCGCGTCCGCGACCGTCCAGTGGAACGACGGCACGTCCGGCAACACGACCAAGTACAAGGTCACGACGGGAGGACATTCGTACTACGCGAACGAGACGGACTCCTACGGCAACCGCTCCACCCTGACGATCACCGTCAACGGAGAGACGGTGACGGTCACGGAGGCCGAGAAGCACGTCACGCTCGACCTCTACGGGTACAAGATCACCCAGATGTCCAATTACGGATTCCTCATCCAGCCGGCGTCCGTCTCGCTCACCGTGGACTCGTCACGAGTCGGCGCGCAGTGCGCAATCATCGGGCCGGGAAACGAGACAATTCTGTTTTATTTGGCATCCCTGAAAACTGGCTTGTTGACAGGCAGCCTCCACTTGAAAGGCGACATTGAATACGACGTCCTCGCAGGGCAGAACGCAAGCATGGTCGTCAACGCGTATGACGCCACAAGCATCGTAATCGACGATGGCAAATTCGAGACGCACAGCCTCGCCCACACCATCGTCAAGATTGTCGGGGGACCGCTCGTCGTCAACGGCGGCACGTTTACAAACAAGGTGACGGGCAACGGAAAGGTGCAGCTCATATACCTGGGGCACAACACCGGCACGGCGCAGGACAGCACGGCCACGATCAATGGCGGCGAGTTCACCAACTTGAACTCCTACAACGTCTCGTCGAGGGAATACTGGTCGTACGTGTTCTGCAACCGGAATGGGTCGGTCACGATCAACGGCGGCCGTTTCACGGCAACATCCTCCGGGAACGTCGTCTACAACTCAGCCTACCGTGGGGGCACGTTCTGGTCGTCACATTTCTTCCGCATCGTCCGGGGCGAATTCTCGACGGCCTCGATCACATGCAGCCAAGACAGCTGGAACGAACACGCCCTGGCGGACTTCGCGGAGGACGACAGCGTGCCCAACTCGACCCAGCCGAACGCGGACGGCTATTACGGCGTCAAGGTGCAGGGAGAGTCGGACTACAAGTGGACCGGAGGCGCATGGTCGGCCGCCACGCCCTACCGCTTCGCGATCCCGTATGCCGACGCAGACCTCGCCGACCTCTGCATCCGCCAGTCTGGCGACACGCTTTTCATCGCGCACCGCGACTATCCTCCGGCCAAGATCTACTTCGACTCGCACGGCCGGGCGTTCTTCGAGGAGCTGACGTTCGACAACACCGACCACGAGCCTCCGATCATCGACTCCGCGGTCATGGTCGGAAACGAGCCCGAGGAGACCGACTGGCCGTCGGAGTTCCCGTACAAAGAAGTAGTAAACAATGTGGAGACGTGGAATACGGACGGCGTGCCGGCGTGGCTCAGCGAGATCACCGACACCGTCTCCCTGCATGGATCCACTAAGACGCCGCTCAACCACCTGAAGAAATTCGTAACGGACTGCAAGGCGCTCGGCACGGTCACGGACGCGGGCTACAGCGGGAACGACGCCGCCAGCCAGGACGACGGATCCTATTCGCGCTCCTGCTCGTACACGTGCACGAGCGTCGTGAATGACTACACGACCGGCAAGAAGACCACGACCGTCAGCGTCATCAGCTTCACGTCGTCGCGGACCGTGGAAGTGACGACACAGTTCGTCGATGGCGAGGAGTGCAGCACCACGCCGCGCGAAATAGACACCGTGGGCGTCGCGTCGAACTCGGCGAGCGCGACCATCGGCATCGTCACGCGCACGGTGCGCTATGTCGCGACCTACGTCAAGGACGGCAGGGAGTCGCGTCCGTCCGCGCCGTTTGCGGTCGACTACGACATGCCCTGGGCGAACAACGCCGTCGTGAACATCACACTCTCCAAGGGCGCAAACGGAGAGGAGCCGGACTACTACAACGTCTACAAGGACAACGGCAACGGCTACGGGCTCATCGCCACGGTCGGCGTGGACAGGATCGTCGGCGGCCTCGCGGGCGCCGTCGACACCTACCCGCTCTTCATGCCGGACAACACCCTCGCCGCGGCCGCGCTCGTGAACGCGTCCGACTACGAGGAGAAGAAGGGATGGGCCGTCGGCGACATCCTCCGGAAGATGATATCGGCCGGCAAGGACCACTTCACGTCCAGCCCGGCGAACGACGTCTGCCTCGTCAACACGGCGTCCAACGCGGCGAACGGAATCCAGATCGACCTGAACGGGAAGCCCAGGTTCAACCGCATCCGCGTCCTGCTGGACGGACGGCTCTACGACAAGGCCTCCGACTCGTCGTACATCATCGTCTCGACGAACCGGGTGACCGCAACCGTCACCTACCTCAAGACCGACGGGACGACTGGAACGACATCGAATACCATGACGTCCGCGCAAAGCTACTCCTGGGGCGGCATCTCCGGCGGCGTGTTCATCGGCATCTACGAGGACTGGATCCGGCTTCCCCGGAAGGCGTTCACGGCGCCGAACGGAAATACGGTGTACGGCTGGCTCTACGGCAAGGGCGACTGCGCGGACGACTTCAACGCACATCTGCGGCAGATCGACTTCGACTTCACCAGCAACTTCGCCGGGATAGCTGACTTCGCGGGCGTCAAGAGCGTCAAGTTCACGTTCAGCACGTCGATATACGACGACTGGACGAACAACCAGCAGGGCTGCATCCACGCGATCCACTTCTACAACGGCGGCTCGTCGGCCGATGCGGGGATCGTCCAGGACGACTACATCAACCCGGACATGACCGTTACGCCGCCGGACGACACGCAGGACGCGCACTTCTCCGCAACGGACGAGTACCCGGGATGCGTCGGCATCTACGAGCAGCGGCTCGTGTTCGCCTCGACGCGCTCCAGCCCGTCCACCATCTGGATGAGCCGGATCGCGGACCTCTACAACTTCACCGCGCACGAGTCGATCCGCGAGGACGACGCGCTCGAGCTCACCCTGGCCGCGACGGAGTTCCCGAACATCAACCACCTCGTCATGGGCCGCGACCTCATGCTCTTCGGCGACGGCGGCGAATGGCTGATCGCGCCCGTCTCGGGAAACGCACTCACCTACAAGACCGCGAGCGCGAAGCTCCAGTCGATGGTCGGCAGCGACCGCGCGCTCCAGCCCTTGCAACTCGCGGACGAGACGGTGTTCGCGGAGCGCGGCGGCACCTGCCTGCGCACCATCAACTACAACTACTCCTCCGACAGCTACCAGTCTGAAGACCTCTCCGTGATCGCGCAGTCGATCTTCCGCGCGAACCCCATCGTCTCGATGGCCTACAAGCAGCATCCGGACTCGATCGTCGAGTGCGTGCTCGCGGACGGACGCGTCGCGACGCTCGTCTACATGAAGGAGCAGGAGGTCGCCGCGTGGAGCGTCCAGGAGCTCGGTGGCGGGTGGAAGGCCAAGGAGATTGTCACGCCCAAGTGCATCATCGACGGCACCACAGAAATGATGCTGCTCGTCGAGAAGAACGGCGCCTACCAGCTCTGGAAGGTCCGCAACGACAACGACGCGCCCGTGGACGCGAACCAGGTGATCCTGGACGGCATGCACGTCGAGACATCGTCCGCGCCGACCGGCTCGGACGAGATCGGCGTCGCGCTCGGCGACGGCACCTACGCGATCGGCTGGCAGGTCGTCTCGGAGATGGTCACGGTCCGTCCCGAGCCCGAGCGCGCCCAGACCATGCAGATGGAGCTCAAGAACGCGACCGAGTCGGAGATCCGCGTCATCGGCGCCAGCTCGTTCAAGGTCAAGCCCTACGCGATCGACGCGGGCTGGCGCGACGTCTCGCTGCCGCTCGTCCGCGACGGATCCGCCGTGACGCTCGCGGAGAAGGACTGCAAGCGCCTGCTCACGGGCACGAACAACCGCGACGGACGGATCCACATCCGCCACGCCGAGCCGTGGCCGCTCACGATCCTCTCCATCAGCAGCACCTACCAGGTGGAATACGAGAACGGAGGCAGGGAACAGTGAAACCGTCCGTGACATTCCCTGGAGGTTTCAACCTGGCGCCGTCCACGCAGGAAGAGATCGACTACGTGGAGGCGAACTACCGCACGGGCGAACGCCGCGAGCGGGAGATCGAGAAGGCGCAGCCCACGCGCCTCTCGGACTTCGAGCAGTGCTGGACCGTCCGTGCCGGCAACGGCGACGTCGTGGGCTACTTCGGCGTGCTCGTGATGCCGGGCGACTCCACCATGAGCGACGCGCGCGGGTTCTGCTTCATGTCCTGCGAGAACGCGAACCGTCACAAGATCGCGTTCGTCAAGGCGACGCGTCCGGCATTCCGGTGGATGGTCGAGCAATGCCCGGCATGGGTGAGCACGTTCCTCACCTGGCCGCTCGAGTCGTACGCCGCGAGCGTGCGCTGGCAGGAAAAGGTTTTGAAGATGCGCCGCGTGGCGCGCGTGCCCGCACCCGTGGACGGGGAACGGTACATCGTGATGGAACTCACAAGACAGGAGGTGGAATCATGGCGCTAGCAGTGACAGCGCTCGGCCTGATGGGCGTCGCGACCGGCTACAACGCCTGGGCCGCGAACCAGGCCGGCAAGGCGCAAGCCGCAGACATCAAGCGTCAGTCGCAGCTTCAGGCCGCGAACATCATGCGCGAGGCGAACGCCACGGCGGAGGCTCAGCGCGCGCAGGCCCGCCAGTTCGAGCGCACGAGCCTCATGGACATGATGGAGGCCGGCAACCAGAAGTTCCGCGCGGACGAGGAGCTGCGCCAGGGCGAGATCGCCCAGGAGAAGGCGAACATCGAGCAGATGAAAGGCGAGCGCGAGGCCGCGCGCCGGTCGCGCCTGCTCGCGCAGGAGATCGGCGAGCAGTACGCGCAGTTCGCCGGCAACGGCTTCGCCGTGGACGCCGGACCGGCGGACACGTTCGGCGCGATCATCCGCTCGTCCACGACCGAGGGACAGGCGGACATCAGCACCATCCTCGACAACGCCCTGATGAACCAGTGGACATTCGAGGAGGAACGCCGCACCCAGCAACGCAACGCCGCGAACTCGCTCCAGGGCGCGAACAACCTCGTCTTCAAGTCTCAGAGCGACCAGGCAAGCGCGCAGGACGCGCGCAGCGCCGCCGCGCTCACCCTGTCCAATGCGCGCTCCGCCGCCGCGGACACCCTCAGCTACGGCAGGGCCGCCGCGCGCGCGGCCCGTAAGTCGGGACGGCGCGCCGCCTGGGGCGCCGGGCTCGAGGGCGGCGCAAAGCTCGCCTGGGGCGGCTACGAACTGTGGGGTAAATAACAATGGGCGTCATCAGCATCACGCAGCGGAGCGAACGGCTCGGCAACCTCGGCGGCACGTCCGCCGCGCACGGCGTCACCTCCACCGACATCGGCACGTTGCACCACACCACGGCGCGCACGTTCGCGCCGACGTACTACTCCCGCAACTACCAGGAGGGCAACCGCGCCATCGGACGCGGCCTCGGCGCCGCCGGCGACACCATGCTCCGCATCGGCCTTGCCATCCAGCAGCGCGAGGAGGACCGCAAGGTAGACGAGTACACCAACGGCGTAATCGAGACGATGGAGCGCCGTGGCCGCGACGACCGCGACATCACGGACTGGGACGCACCCGATCGGAAGCACCTCAAAGGCCAGAAGCGCGGATTCTACCTCCGCACCGGCAAAGGCACCATGAACGTCGTCAACGAATGGGATACCACGTTCGACGACGTGTTTCGCGAGACAGGCGACCTCGTGGGCGCAAATGACCGCGTGCGCGAACGGACGATGAAGAATCTTGCAAGCTACCGTCGGTCAACTCTCTCCCGTCTCGCCGACCACCAGGCGTCCGAATATCGTCGTCTGGAGCTGGGCAACGCGCAAGGGACCCTCACCACGCAGGTCAACCGCTTCAACAACGGAGATGATGCCGCCATCCCCGAAATCTTCAAGCAGTACGACCGCGTGTCGCAGCTGCAACGCCTCACGCCCGAGCAGGCGAAGGCCGGCAAGGAAGAGCTCGCGCTCAAGCTCGCCGCGTCCGTCGTCGGACGGCGGGTCGCCGGCTGCCAGACGGCCGAGGACTTCGACCGCGAGGAGGCCGCCGTCAAGTCGGGGCTCAAGGACAGTCTCCCCGAAGAGATCGCCGCGAACCTCCCCGGTGGCGAGCGTACCGTCGGCGGCAAGATGAAGGACGCCCTTCTCTCCGACGTCCGTCGTGCGCGGCAGTCGTTCGAGATCCAGCGCGACCGCGAGGAGCGCGAGGCGCTGTCCGAGCTCGTCGCGTTTTCCGACAACGCCCTCGCGCGTGGTGGCATGGACGACCTCGAGGCCGCGCATACAGACATGGCCGCGCGCGCGAAGAAGGCGCCCAAGGGCTCGCGCATGGAGACCGTCGCGCGCCAGCAGGCGAAGCGTCTCGACATGGCTGCCGACGCCGAGGCAAAGCGCCTCACCTGGGACGACATCATCGACCATGCCGGCGACAAGGAGCCGTGGACGCCACCCGATGGAACGCGCATGTCGAAGTTCTACGGGCCGCTGAAAGAAGCGTACGACCGGCAGCGCGCCGCGTACGACGCAGAGGGCGCGCTCATGGCGGACGCGACCGAGAAGGAGATGTTCAAGGCGAACGAGGCGCAGCTCCGCGCCGGACTGATGGAGCTGGGCGAGAAGTCTCCCGGACTCATCAAGGCGGCTCTCGCCGAGGCGTCGGCGAATGGCCGCATCACGCTCGACCAGTACCGCAAGCTCAGTGAGGAGTACGACAAGGTCTGGTCGCAGAATGGCATGCTCACCCGTGGCGCCGACCTCGTCAAGATCATGAGGGACGAATTCTACTTTGGCCCGGAATACGATCCGGTCAAGACGATGGGCGTCAACGCGAAGACGGGCAAGTTCGGGTATCTGACGGATCCGGAGACGAAAAAGCCCTATCCCGGCCAGGACGCCGAGTGGGAGATCGAGGATGAAGTCAAGGGCGAGGCGCCTCCCCTGTGGCTCGCGTCCTTCGGCATTGCCCTCGGCCCGCTCTCGCCGTACGCGGTCGGCTGGATGATGCCGTCGGCGCACGACCGCACCGTCTGGCGCAAGATGACGCTCACGAGCAACGAGCAGCTCGACCTGCTCAACTGGGCGATCGAGCTCGCGCGGCACGACGGCGAGAAGACGATGGTCCACCCGCGCACGGGCGAGAAGCTGGACAAGCCGGTCGTCATCGACGCGAAAGCGGAGTTCCGCATGGCGTGCCGGGAGATCGCCACGCGCAAGGCGACGGAGACCGCACAGGGCCGGATCGACCAGCTGCTGAAAGCGCTGCGCGATACCAAACAGGGTTTCGCCGAAGGCGAAGAGGCGTTCGTCAAGTCTGTGACCGAAAATGAGAAAACCCATGCGGCGGCCAAGCAGGGCATGCGCGCCATGAAGCGCAAGCCCTTCGCGCCGCGCATGCCGAACGTCGACGTCCCGGAGGAGTGAGATGGAAGACCAGAACCCCAGCGTGATCAAGCCGTTGGACGTCATCCCGTACCCGTCTGAGGAGGGACGTCTCGCCGCGGCGCTCAAGGTCAACCCGGCGACGGCGAGCGACGCCGAGAGCCGCTCGGCCGCGCAGTACCTCTCGCAGCAGATTCTGACCGCGTACCAGATCGCGCAGATTCCGGACGACGCCTACAAGAGCGACGACGAGAGGCGCGCGGCCGCGTCCCGCGCCGTCGAGCTGATGACGGGCGCGAAGGACTTCGACGGCCGTCTCTGGAACGGCGGACAGGGCTTCAAGACCGGCAAGGACTACCTGCTCAGCGTCCGCGACGTCCTGGCGCGCGGCCCGATCGCGGCCGCCGATCCAGAACTCCAGGCCTGGCTGGAGATGTCCGACGAGGAGAAGGACGCGAAGCTCGAGCGCGAGCAGGGCATTCTCTCGTCCGTCGCCGAGGGCGCGGGCGACGCGGCGTCGGCCGCCGGCGCGCACCTCCGCTTCAAGTCTGAGCTCTCGGAGGATGAGTATAACGCGGCGCCGGAAGACGTGCGAAACGCAAGCTACACGCTGTCACGCGATGACGTGCCGCAAGCCGAAGTGGACCGTTGCATAGACAGGATCCGCGAATGGCGCACCGGAGACTGGCGCCGTCTCCAGCGCCGCAGCGAGTACGAGGCGAAGCTGCGCCGCAAGAACGCCGTGCTCTACCTGCCGGACATGATCCGCTCGCTGAAGACCGACGAGGCCAAGGCGCTCGCGGGCGAGCTCGCGCAGGACCCGTCCGCGATTCCGCACAACTGGGAGGCGAGACTGACGCGCCTGCCCACGCGCGACGTCGAGACGCTGGCGCAGATTCGCGGCATGACGCGCGAGCAGACCGAGGGCGGATTCCTCAACTGGATCGGCGACATGGAAATCGGCATGTACAACGCCACGCGCGGGCTCGTCAACGGGCCGTACCAGCAGCTCGAGAAATACGGCGCGATGGCCATGGGCTTCGACGACAACCTCATCAACGAGACGATCCGCCGCAAGCACGCGCTGTGGAGCGCGTACGCGGGCTGGAGCTCGCCCGTCGCGCCGCTCTCGGACCAGCACGGGGCCGTCGCGAACTTCACGATCGGCCTCGCGTCCGCCGTGCCGTTCATCGCCTCGATGAAGCTGAAGGCGCTCGGCTACGTCGCGTGCGCGGGAGAGATGATGTCGGAGGCCGACGCCCAGGCCGCAGCCGCCGGCGTTGACACGACGAGCGCGGAGTACAACGCCATCAACCTCGTCGCGGGTGGCACCTACGCCTACATGCTGAAGGCCGTGAGCCCGAAGTTTTTCGGCGCGTCCGCGAACGGCGCGGCCGAGGAGATGGCCCTGCGCACGGCGTTCATGAAAGGCGTGATGAGCGGCGTCGCGAAACTCGACACGGTGAAGATCGCGTCCCAGCGTACGGCCGCCGGCTCGCTGATGATGGCCATGCAGCAGTCGATCGCCGCCGTGAACAACGACCTGCACCTCGGCGGCGACGCCTGGAACGACGCCGCGAAGAGCTTCACGGAGACGTTCGTCTCGTCCATCCCGGACATGCTGGCCTTCACGGGGCACGGGATCCTCGAGGGCCACGCGCACGCGTCCGGCGGATGGCGGAAGATGTTCACGGCCGAGGGACGCGCCAAACGCTCGCAGAACCTCCGCGAGGCCGTGGAGAACGCCTTCGCCGTCCGGACGGCGATCAACGGAGATCAGGAGATCGACGCGCGGATGCAGGTGATCCGTCACAACCAGTTCCTGCACATGCAAGGAGTGTACGCGGCCGAAGGAAAGAAAGGTCTTAGGAAACTGGGGCTCAAACCGGAAGTCGTCGAGGAGGCGGCCGATCTGTTCGAGCAGGAGCGCAGGGAATACGGCAGCTCAAAGGCGTTGGAGCTCGAATGGCGGCACTTCGACAGCCAGCTGGAAGGACAGACGCTGGAGGAGTTCGACGCCGACACGCTCCACCGCCGCAACGACGCCAAGCGCCGCTACGACGAAATGCAGGCGAACGTAGACGCGCGCCGAGACCACCTCTTCGAGACGATGAAGGACGTGCCGGGCGCGCTGCGCGACATCGCGTCCGTGCGCAACGTCTGGGCGCAGGGCCACGCCGTCGGCGCAGGAAAGATCAAGAATGACGGCACGCCTGCGGAAGAAGACGCCGGAGTCGCCGCGCTCGTCAAGGCCGGCTTTACGCCGAAAGACGCCGCGATTCTCTCCCGCGAGTTCGGTGTGGAACGCCGGAACATGTACTCTCCCGCCGCGACCGAGGCGCTGCGCGAAATGTACACGCGCGCCACGCGCGGGATGGTGGAGGCGCACGCCGCGCTCGCGAGCGCGTTCAAGGGCAAGGTGCGCACCGAGAACGGACGCGTGCTGATCGACCTCCCGATGCCCGACGGCGGCACGGGCACGCTCGCCGTCGAGACGGAAGACCAGTCTCAGAAATTCTATGGCGAGGCCGGAAGCGCTCCTGGTTTTGCGTACGATGTCGAGCGCGAGGTCGCGAGACAAGGCGGAAACGTCACGGCCGACGCCTGGATCAAGATGTCGGACGCCGAGCGGCGCCGCGTCGTGAATAAGTACCACCTCATATCCGAAGGCTACTTTTCGCTGACGGATCCGGCCGACCCATCGCTGCATGTCGATTCCGGCAACGCCGACGCCGTGATGGGCGTGATCCGTCTCGACCCGACCGCAGACCCCGGCGCGGCGTTCCACGAGTCGATGCACGCTTTCCTGCGTTTCTGCCAGGAGACGGGCTTCTTCGACGAGGCCGACGTCAAATGGCTCACGGACACCTACGGCACGCCACAGAACGCGAAGGAGCAGTTGAACGAGGAGAGCGCGGCAGACGGCTTCCGCCAGTACCTCGCGAAGCGCATGGCGGGCTCGTTCGCCGAGGAGCCAGGCCCGTTCCGCAAGCTGTTCGGCCTCATCAGCCGCATCCGCCACCTGCGCGACAGCCGCGCGGCGACGGAACGTCTCGCAGCGAACGCCGAGGAGGCGCTGTACGACGCATTCCTCGCGGGCAAGTACCAGCACATCCGCGACCTCACTTTCGCCGAGCCCGCCGCGCCAAAGGCCGAGCCGGGCACCGGCACCGAAGCGCCGCAGACCGGCGCGCCGTCGCCCGAACCGACACCGGCGCCTACACCGGCACCGGCACCCGCACCCGCGCCCACACCTGCACCGACACCCGCGCCCACGCCGGCACCCGCGCCGCGTGTCGTCTCGTTCGAGGCGCTGACGCCGACCGGCGGAAAGAAGGTCAAGGGACACTACGAGATCGTCCCGCTCGCGTCGCTGCTGCACTCCAACATGGCCGGCTACCCGATGGAACTCCAGCAGCGCGACCGCAAGGACAACAAGGGCGAGGAGCAGACGCGCGAGGAGCACATCGCAAACTTCGAGCCGGGCTACCTGCTGGCGGATCCGAAGACAGACTCCGGCGCGATGGTCGTGGCACGGCGTCCTGGACCGGACGGCAAGCCGCAGCTCGTCGTCGTCTCGGGGAACGGGCGCACGATGGTCCTGGGGGAGATGGCCAAGCGCAACCTCTACGACCGCTACCGCAACCGCATGAAGGAATGGGCGAAGGAGAACGGCGTCGAGAACACCGTCGCGGACGCCGACAATCCCGTCCTCGTGCGCGTGGTGGATGAGTACAACGGCGCCACGCTGAAGGAGCTGGCCGACCTCTCGAACACCAACGCGATCCAGCAGATGAACGAGGAGGAGCAGGCCCGCGCCGACGCCGACCTCGTGCGTTCGCTCGACCTCGCGAAGCTCTACAAGCCGAACATGGACGGCTCCGCGAACATGGCCGCCGGAGCGAGCGACGAGTTCTTCCGCGAATTCGTGCGCGCGACGGGCGACACCAGCCTGCTCAATTCCGACGGCACCTTCACCGAAGCCCTGCGCATGAGGGCCCGGCGCGCCCTTCTCGCCATCGCATGCGGACAGGGCGAGCGCGGCCGCGACGTCGTGAAGAAGCTCGTCGAGGACACCGACGCGCTCGGCATCGACCGCCAGAAGGACACGGCCGCCGCGATCGCGCCGCACGTCGCCGCCATCGAGGCGCGTCCGGAATACGCCATCGGCCCGGACGTGAGCCGCGCGTTCGCGGACTACATCGAGTTCCGCGAGAACCGCGACACGGGCAAGAAGTGGGGAACAATCGAAGAGTTCCTGAAGCAGGGCGACATGCTCGACCCGCGCAGCGAGATAGCCGAGTCGGTCATGCGGCTCCTGGACGATCCGAAGAGCGTACCCGTGCTGGCAGAGACGGTGCGCCTCTACGTCGAAGCCGCCAAGGGCGAGACGGACGGCCTCTTCGGCGCGGCCCGGACACGCGCCGAGATATGGCGCGACGCCGCAAAGGCCGTTGACGCTGAAGCCGCCGAAAAGCGCTACTCGATCGCGGGCAAGGTGGCCGCCTCAAACATGGGCATCAAGGGCGCGGGCGACGCCGAGGCCATGGAGAAGGCCGGCAAGGATCGCGAGGAGATATGGCGCACGACCGGATGGTGGCGCGGCAAGGACGGCCGGTGGCGTTTTGAGCTGCCGTCCGTGAAGATGAAGGGCGAAAAGGAGATTGAGGCTGCGCTACGGGAGGGAATAAACGGCCTTCGCGGCGGAAGCAGCGAAACGACGCTTGAAAAAGTGCTGGACGCTCCGGCGCTGTTCGAGGCCTATCCGCGGCTTAAGAAAACAAAGATCGTATTCTCTCCGGAACACGACGACAAGACCGGCGGATGGTACAACGCCGCAAAGGACGAAATCGTCCTGCTCGATACGGGAATAACGGATCTAAGGCATCGGCCGAAGCACGAACAGGACCTCTACGATACTTACCAGCAGGTAATAAACTCGGACGAGTTCCTTCAGAAGCGGTTCAGCAACATGGATGCGTTCGGCATCAAACACGGAACGGCCGAGGAAGAGAGGGCGCTGGCGAAAGACTGGATCGCGAAATTTGACAAGAGCATTCAGGACGAAAACGCCG
>Ga0310786_10002326_pt1 | contig 29220 bp, 5 predicted proteins | sample AusTroGonzalo_MG_FD_203881 | JGI IMG/M metagenome (GOLD analysis project Ga0310786, IMG submission 203881) | Bovine rumen microbial communities from tropical cattle in Woodstock, Queensland, Australia - Gonzalo_03 (v2) (version 2) | ecosystem: Host-associated > Mammals > Digestive system >...
GCGACCTACTCCCCGCGCTTGAAGCAGTGCCAAATAATTCCTTTTTTATCACCCGCGTTAAATCTGTGCGTTTTGAAAAAGTAGGTCGCTTGTTTTAGTTTGCTACGCAAACCCGTTCCCTTCGGTCACTCTGCTGGCCTCCGGCCAGGTAACGGCCGTTGGCCGTTACTTACAGTGAGTTCGCAGGCTTTTTCAATGTGCAATTGGGGACTGTCCCCATTTCCACATTTTCACATTTGCACATTTTTTCCAAATATTGTTTGGTTATGTCTTTTAATGATTATTTTAGCAACATGTTTAACCAATACATATTGTGATATGAAAAGGACTAATCTTGTATTTTGTGGGTTGGCGGCTCTCGCCATGATGTTGGCTACCGCCTGTCAGAAGGATGAAGAAAGTAAAAAAAACGAAAAGGATTCACCCGTAGAGCCTTTCATGGAAGTAAAGCACATGCAGGCTGATCGCCTGCCTGATATGAATACGGCGCGTGCTGATCACGTACTTTTTGTGGCTAACGGTCAGCTGACAGTGGCAGGTGGCCATGTAAACGGATTTTTGCTTACTAAATCGGCTGAGTATCTTGAAGATGGTGAGTGGCATTCCATGACCATGAACTATAATCATGATATGGCATTCTCGGTGCTAATGTCTGATGGCAAAATGATGATTGGCGGTGGATGCTCAAGCGAATCGGGAGTAGGGCAGTCATCAAATGTGGAGTTATATGATCCATCTACTCACAGCTTCAGTGTAATGGCGTCAATGAATAATAACCGCACATATAGCCATGCAGTTGAGCTGGCTGACGGCAATGTAGCTGTATCAGGAAACTGGTGGACAGACGATGCTATAGAACTTTATTCCTCGACAAGTGGAGAGTTTATCGATAAGGGAACTGTATCAGAGGATCGCACAACTCCATATGTGTTGCGTTCAGGCCTGAATCAAGCAATAATATTCAGTCCCATAGATCCTTACGGCAACTTTACGAACTCATTGATCGTGGACCGTCTGGAAGGAGAGTCTTTTACGGTTGACCTGTTTGATACATGGCGTCCTATGCGCTCTTTTCAGAACTGGCGTGCAGCAGATTGTGAAATAGCTGATTACACCTACCTTATTTCAGCAAAAAATGATAATGATTCGATAGGTATCATGAAGGTTGAGGGAGAGACATTCTCCATGCTTAAGACAGAACTGCCAATCCCATTGGAAGAATCCGGAACCAAGTTAGAATACTCTGGTCAGATCTTTACAAACAAGACAAACAAGGTAGCTTACATGCCCGCCTTTAGCGGTAACTCTGAGAGTATCATCTATTACATACTTAAGGTTGATTACGGCACTACACCGGCCAAACTCACTCTCTACAAGACCGATGAAATGGATGCTTATGCCTCAATATACTGTATGACAATGCTTCCTGACGGACGTCTGGTAGCATGTGGCGGTGTATATAACAGCAACTTTCATCCGTACCCCACAGTCTTGGCTTTCAGCCCGTTCTAAAAATGTGAAAAAGGGGACTCAACGCAAAGGGGACGGTTCTGTTCGCGAACAGAACCGTCCCCTTTGCGTTAAATAATTTTACCGGAATACAGTTGTTCCAGCGGAAACACTAAATCCCAGTTCTTACCCCAGACTACGTTACCATGTTCTAACCTAAACTTCTTGAAATATCTTGGCTCAATATATCGGTTGTATTGGGGATGTGGATGTGATAGGATAAATGGACGGAAATCCACAGACTGAGTTGTTCCGTCACTGAACCAGATGTTCAGACGGACATCACCAGCATACTCAGCTTTCACTATGTATGGTCCTGTAGAATCCATATAATCATTCAAATCTTTTTCGTTATTAATGTACAACGGACCCTTTTCTTTAAAACAAAGAAATTCATCCATTTATCAATAATATTCTTGTAATAGGCCTTAATAAACTCTTCTGCCTGGATTGCATCTTTTTCATCTAATTGTTTGTAACCAGATTCTTTTCTTCGTCGAATCTCGACCAAATTCCCATCAGAGAGTATTAACTCAAAAACTGTTTGTTTACCGTTTTTAATCACGTGAACATGTAAGGTTCATGTTCATTGGAGTAGAAGAAAAAGATAAATCCAAGGTATTCGTAAATTTTTGGCATATTATATAGGTATTAATTGTTTGGTTACAAACATAAGAATAATTATTGATATTTACAATGGGATTGATAAAATAGCAGCGGCTTCAACGTTTGTTGGAGCCGCTGCTGATGGAAGGGTGTTGCAACCTGTTTTTTTGCCTTGTAGCGCTTTTTGCAGTGTTACATGATACTCTATTGGTTTGCACGGTTGGTGCGGATAGAGCGGGCGTCAGGGGCCTCTGTCGCTACGTTGGCCGGGGTACTGGTATTGCTACCGGTTCCGGTATTGACGTTAGCGGCAGGAGTGGCGGCGCTAGGCTGCACAGCAGGTGCTGCGCGGCGCGGAGCACCGGAGCCGCTTCTACTTTGCGACTCTACTACCTTACCGCCTAATTCAACATAGGTATCCATAGTAACAGCACCTGATTCACCGCCACCGAATACATTACCGAATATGTGACCGTTCTTGGCTTCAACCTTGGTCCAGATTGACGTGGCGAAACGTGCGCCCATAGCTGCCTCACCGCGGCTTGCTCCATAAACGTTGCCTCCATACTTATTATCAACACCATTCTGGCTTCCAATGGTTCCGCCGTTAATTATGATGTTGTTTAATGATGATGAACCATGGCTGTTGTATTGACTATAGGCTGAAGGCCTCTCGTACAATTCAGTTGTGGTACTTAACTCCGGGAATCCAAGACCATGGTCTGGACCGATGTTCGGTGCACCTACACTGGCAAGAGCACCGCCTCCATATACGTTTTGGTAGATGGTGCCGTCGTTGATATTAATCGTTGTGGTACAGGTAACAGAACCTGATGAGTTATTATAACCAGTCTCAATGATGGTCTTTGTATTATCAGTTGGATCTGGCTTACGTGTGTCATAACTATAAATTCCATAGCCTGAACCGGCACCAAGTACATTACCACGGTTCCTGAACTGTGATGCGTTGATACCATCATCGCCAATGTTTGAAGCAAACTGGTTGTAATCCAGACCGATAGTACCCTTGTTAATATTAACAACTGATCCTCTACGCACATGTCCGTCCTGACCGCCTCCATATACAGAACCCAGAATTCTGGGGCCATCGCCGATAGAATCTCCTATGGTGACTATCGTCTGGTTGACGTAGCCATAGAAGAATTCAGGGAAGTAGAGGTAACGAGGTGATACATCGTTGTAGGCAGGAGCGGCCTGACCGCGGCAGCTACCGAAAACATTACCTGTAGGAAGATTATCCTTCACGAATGCTTCCATATTATCATGACTGGAATTGAAGTAGCCTACTGTACCACCTTTAATGGTGACACGGCAGATACCGCTGTTCATGAAATCATCATTAGCCCAAAGCGGACCTTCATCTCCACCAACTGTAAGCGGAGGCAGTTCACCATAACCCTCAAGTGAGTAGTCATCAGTACCACCGGAGTAGTTGCCCTTACCTACAGATGCAAGGTTACCGCCACCGTAGATGTTACGCAGAACATAACCGCCGTTCATGGTCACGTTAGTATTGCCATATACTTTACCGGAGGTTAAACTTGCCACCTGTGTGATATATGGGGTTCCTGTAAAGTAGTTTATCAACTGACCGGTGTAAGTATCCTTACCCTTACCACCGCCATACATGCCGTGGCCTATGATACCGTTATTGAGAATAAGGATAGTACTGTCCAGAACATGTCCGTTCTCTCCACCACCGTAAACAGATCCATGGATACCCTGAACGTTTTCTTTGATGGTAATCTTATCTTTCTTGACTTTAATATAATTACTTATGTTATCAAAGGTAGGATTAACGACAGAGGTGGGGTAGTCAATCTTAACAACGGTATTATTCACGTTTGCATGGTATGCTTCTTCATATCTGTCGGCAGTCGTACCCTTACTGCCACCATAAATATCACCGTTATCCTCACGGGCATCCTTGAACTGCTGTGAAGTGATTCTTACACCAAAAGCATTCAGAGTATCAGTAATTACAGTTACAATGCTGTCTCGTTGTCCTGTTATTACAGAGACAAGTGTGTCGTTTCTGGTAAGTTCAGTATATTTCATCATGTAGTCCTTACCGGTTACGCCGATGCGACCGCCGCTGACATTAACGTGTGTGGTACCGGTTCCCTCTTTATATTGCAGTTTAACAGGCCAGCTTAGACCGAATGCATAGAGAGCACCTGCTCCTTTAACAACGCCTTGATCAGCATCCTTTATACTGTCATGAATCTCAGGCGTACCGATAAGTGTACCTATTGAGCCCATGTTTCCACCGCCATAGACGTTCTTTTTGATCCATCCGCCGCTAATGTTAACTGATGTATTACCCTTAACATCAGCCTGGTCACCGCCACCATACAGATCTCTGAATATTATGGCTGATTCTGTAGTTGAACCATTCATATTCACGGTTGAGTTTTGCTTTACAAGACCAGCCTCACCTCCACCAAATACAGATCCGTTAATGTATCCGCCATTGATGTCAAGCTTGGTGTATATTGTGGTAGCAAATGTTGTGATATATGATGCAGAATCCTCATACGCAAAGCGTTCACCACCACGGCTTGCACCATAGACATTACCTCCATAACCTAAAGAATAGCCTAAGGTATCACCTATTTCACCTCCGTTGATGGTAAGGTAGTTGCATGACCATGCAGAATCTGCATCCCAGAGAACAGGAGGAATGGTAGGAGGACCTATGGTTGCGAGTGAACCGCCGGCATAAACGTTGCGGTGTATTTTACCGCCATTAACGGTAACATTCGTGCTGCGTGTTACGGAGCCTGATGAGGTGCTGTGCATCTCTCTACTCAGTATTGTGTCATTGCCGGTCTTGTCACTTGTACCTATATATTGCTCAGAATATGTGCCGATACCGGAACCTGCGCCATAAACATTACCGCGTCCTAACCACTGCATCTTGTCATATTCAAGACTGTCTATCTTAAATTCGTTAGTTGTCTTATCTCTATTATCTGCCAATATGGTTGCAAAGTTTTCAAGCGTATAGGCATTGCCTATCTCACCGCTGTTGATTGTAACGTCTGTCCATCGGCGTAAGTGACCGTCCTGACCACCACCATATACTGAACCATATATGCGCGGAGCAGTTGTGCCGTTACCGATTACAACCTTTGATTCGTTTACAAATCCCAGGAAGTTCTCAGGGCAGTACTTGATACGGGGCGTGAGATTACGCGGTACATTAGGAACAGCAATACCACGGCATCCGCCGAACACGTTTCCGTATGGCAGGAACTCCTCTTCTCTTATCCCGTTAAACGTACCTACGGTACCGGATTTGATGATGATAGTTGCGATACCGCTGTTAAGGAACCAGCGGCTGCTATCATTATCGGCGGCATCAAACAGCTTGTTATATATTCTCTCTCCATAACCATTTGTATAATAGTCATCTGTTCCGCTGGCATAGTTACCTATACCTACTGATGCTAGATTACCACCACCATAGATATTACGTATCACCCAGCCTCCGTTCATCTCAATACGGGTGTTGCCATATACTTTACCTGCTATAATACTGTTGACTGTGACAGTGTCCTTATAATAATCATCTATCTCGCTCATTTCCTTCATCACCTTCTGATTGCCGACAGTCTTGAAATATAAGTTGTCTATTTGGTCTTCTAGCGTCTTCCATTTGAGTATCACATCAGAGTATCCGTCTTTACCCTTGCCGCCTCCATAGACATTGTGGCCTATAATACCATTGTTGATGGTTATATAGGTGCTGTCATATACGTGACCGTTCTCACCGCCGCCATACAGACCACCGGTAATGCAGCCCTGGATATCATCTTTATCAAATGACTTGGCTACATTCTTAGCGGGTGTTGAGTTGTAGTCAACAATGATTCTGGTATCCTTGACATTAGCTATATGAGCTTCCGTATAACGTTTAGCGGCAATACCTTGTCCACCTCCATAAACGTCACCATTATCAAGACGTTCTTCACCATCTTTTAGATCATCTTTCTTGATGCTGGAGTGCTCCCAGTATGAATATGAATCATTTTTCTTGAAATTGTCCTTACCGCTGAAACCTATACGTCCGCCGGTGATGGTTATATTGGTGCTTCCGGTTCCATCTTTGTAGGTGAACTGATATGGCCAGCTTATGTCAAATTCATGAGCTATCTCTGAACCAAACTCATTAATGGTCCTATCATGCTTGATGGAATCAGTAATGGTACCGACAGAACCCATACGGCCACCTCCGTAAACGTTGAAGTAGATATGACCGTTGGCTATGGTTATGTATGTGTTCTTGGTAACATCGGCATTATCACCACCGCCGAATATATTACCTGTAATTACTGCAGCATTTCGGACGGGAGTAGGTTTATCAACGATAGTCAGGGTATCATCACCATCTATATAACTCCATTTATCTGTTTCTGTATTATATGTGAATGTTGTGGTATCGATATCATTGGTGTAGCCTATCATCTCACGTTGCAGGCTGTCGTTGAGCCATTCACCGGTACCTATGTCTATGTGGGTGTCACCTACCACGTCGGCCTCGAAGCCGCCGCCATAGATATTACCCAGTGTACCTAGTGCTATGGTTGAATAGAATGTTGAATCTCCATTCACAATCTCTGTATCAAGGTCTGCACGTTGATAGGTATGGTCAAAGAGATCAACATACTTATATATGGTGTCTTCTTCTACAACACGGTCAATCTTCTTCTTAATATCCATCTTGCCTTCCTGCATATTGACATTGATGTAGGGGCTTCCTACCATCTTGGCCTTGTAGCCGCCGCCATAAATGTCACCTATGCGGGTAGCAGATATGATGTTGATGCGAGGATCATTTGATGGTTTCATCTGTGAACCGTCAGGGAGGGCATCCAAAGGCATCAGTTTACCGTTAATGCTGTCACCAAGTACATAATGACCATTCACCTTGATGAACTGGTTATCTTCATCAACCTGGTAATAATTGTATTTACCGGTGGTGGCGTTTTTCTCATAACCGTAGATGGAGTAGGGAGCCAGATAACCACCGCCGTACAACTCATCAATTACAATAGGCTGACAACCCTTCTCTTCAATGTTGATAGTGATAGAACCGTTAATGGCTCCACCTTCATTGTTACCTCCAAATACTTTCTTGAATGTACCGTTTGTAACGTTGAGTATGATGTCATTATTAATGTCAGCATTCATGGCACCGCCAAACATCACATCCATATCCTTGACGCAATCCAGTGATATCACAATCTTACCATCCATGGAAGCATTCTTACCTCCACCGTAGGTTTCATCAACTTCAATTGGGCAGTCATCAATGGCGTTGTCATATACAGACAATGCAGTAGTACGGATGTTACCCTTCTCGTTACTGCCGCCATATACGGTGTGAACCTTACCGCCACGGATTTGTGTGGTAGCTATACCACTGCCTTTGGCATAACTATAATATTGTGTTCTTTGTTCACGGGTTGCTGCATTAGGATTATCAACAGGCTTAAATATGCCGGTAGTGTTATCCTTGACAAAGTGCGTATAGTTATAGTAACCTACGTTGGCGCCGGGGTTATCATATCTATTACCTAACAGCACGTAGGGATCATTACCGTTACCTCCACCGAACACTTCATCAATCTCATAAGTACCGTTCACTACTACGTATGTAGATGGTACTGATGCGGCATTACCTCCACCATAAACCTGACATATGCTGGTAGCACCGCAACCGTCAATGATGACCTCGGCAGAATCAACGTTGGCAGGTATGTACGGAGCCAGGTTACCGCCGCCAAACACAACAGCCACATCATACAGACGGGCATATTGCTGCTGTACTGCATTGATGGAGTCATTCATGACTCTAAGCAAGCTGTCTTTTTCTGCCTGTGTAACGCTTGTGCTATTAAGGGCGGCAGTGTATTTGTCATGGATTGACTGTGCATTGGTCAGTACCTGTGAATCAACCTTATCAACATAGGTGACTGTGGGGGTAGTGGAAACCGTTAGTGAGTCAATAAGCCGTTGCAGGAAGGCCTGTGGAGTTTCATCCTCATGGTCCTTCTCTCCCATAACAGGACGTTTGGGATACTTTTGCTCAATTGAAGCCTTTGATGCATTCTGTGTAGCGAATACATGAACCTTGATATGACCCAGAGGTGTTCCATTCAGGTTGTTTGCACCGAATATGCTGTCAACAATAGCACCTGTTGTGTCAGCTTCAGCATAGTGACTGTTCAGATTAACGATTACATTACCTGAGAAAGCTTCAACATCTGATATGATGGAATCATTAGCATTAAGTTTGAGGCTTCCCAGACCACCGCCATAGACATTGTGCATTCTACCGCCGGTAATGTTTACGGTAGTGGTGGGGTATATGTTTTTACCAGATTCCGTAGTTACTGATGTGTTAGTGCTGGCCAGAGAACCGCCACCATATACGTCATGATTTATGGTGCCTCCGCTTATGTTCACATCAACTCCCTGCTTCACAGCACCTAGCTCTCCACCGCCATACACATTGCCGGTTATTCTTGCAGTATCAGAGATCTGGACGCTGGTACTGACAGATGAAGAATAGCGTTCACCTAAACCTTCCTGACCGCGGCTTGCTCCGAAAACGTTACCACCATATTCGTGATTGCTGTTGTGATGGCTTTCTACATCGCCAATCTGACCACCTGATATGATTACCTCATTGCGGGATACCGGGTCACCGTCTGTTCTTTCTATCGGGAATTTTGGTGCGCCGATACTGGCCAGAGAACCGCCGCCATATACATTACGGTGTATTATACCTCCCTGGATTTCAACCTTTGTGTATCTGGTTACAGAACCGGCAGAGGTACTGTAGTCCTCTTCCTTGATATTATTGTCATGATATTGTACAGTATGATCAGCGTCTTGACCATTATCATCGTAGTCATCATCGTATTTAAAGTCATACTTGTACTTACCTATACCGGAGCCTGCGCCATAGACGTTTCCGCTGTGCAGCCACATATCATCATTGAGAGAATCCGCAATAAAGGTACTTCCTATTACACCGCTGTAGATTGTTACAGTGGCATCCCTGCGTACGTGACCATCCTGACCGCCACCATATACGGAACCATATATTCTAGGAGCATTGCCCGCTTGACCTGCGTTATTGCTGCTTTGTCCTGGTGTTCCTATGGTGACATGTGTTTCATTTGCATATCCCAAGAAAGCCTCAGGGGCGTATAGATAACGTGGCGTCTCCGTAATGTTAGGAGCAGATGCACCGCGACAGCCTCCGAATACATTACCGTATGGTAAGCCATCTTTTGTTGAATGTGAGTCTTTAATATAACCAACCGTACCACCGGTGATATTTACAGTGCATATACCGCTGCTCAGGAAGGCTTGGCTGAACTTATTGTCGTTACTCCAAAGTGAATAGTCAAGAAGAGCTTCGCCATAGCCGTTATAAGTCATGTTGCTTGCTTCATAATATGAATAGTCATCCTTTCCGCCGGCATAGTTGCCTTTACCTACAGAGCCAAATGTACCGCCACCATAGATATTGCGTACAACATAACCACCACTCATGTCAATTCTGGTGTTACCGAATACCCTACCGGCTGTGATACTGTATATGCTGCGGGTATAATAATCATCGTCATTTTGAGAATTCTCAGTAGCACCAATCTTGAGCAGTCTTGTGTTGAACTGTCCCTTACCGCTACCGCCTCCGTAGAGAGCGTGACCTATCAAACCATTTTTAAGTATGATATAGGTACTGTCCATTACATGACCGTTTTCTGCACCGCCATAGACGGCTCCTGTTATATAGTTACCGGTAGATGTGTTGTTGCCAGTTGCAGGATCGAATACATTATTGTTGCCAGGTTTGTAGTCTATATAAATTTCTGTCGAACCAACATTTGCGCAGAAGGTGTAGTCATTGAAGTCACCGGCAATACCCTTGCCGCCACCATACACATCGCCGAAATCTTCATCTATTTCTATTAAAGAGTTTGCATCACTACCTTCTTTTGCACCTATACGTCCGCCGGTTATATTGATATACGTTTCACCGTCAAAACCTGGCATATAATTGAAATAATAGGGCCAACTCAGGGCAAATGTTGTAGCATCATCCCAATGTTTGGTCATGTCACTGTAAATATAGTATTGGCTATTACTCTTGCCTACCACTATTTTGTCTTTACCTGGTGCTGATGTTGTTGAGTCAACAAGACAATTTATTATACCAACTGATGCCATCTCACCACCACCATATACGCTCTTCCAAATATATCCGCCAGTGATATTAATGCGTGTCCTGATGCCTACGCACCCTGCAAACTGCATTGGTTTGAAAGCATATGTATGAGGAATATAAGTACCGGGTGAGTTTGGATCTGCTTCTTTTACGGTAAAGATGGTGTAGAGCGTATCTTCACTACCGTAACCGCCACCATAGACATCGCGTTTAATTGTACCGCCAAAGATGTTTATATGTGTACTGTCACGAACGGTACCCAATTCACTGCCGCCATAAACGTTGCTCTTAATTACTGCATCTCCGGATATGTTTACATCCGTGGTCTTAACTTGAGCCATCTTGGGCCAAATGGGGTTGCGGCCACCATTAAGAAGGTCAAGACGTCCCATTGATCCTCCATATACATTACCGCCGGTAGTATGGGCAGTGCGGTACTTGTATGTGTAAGTGTTGTTATTTATCTTAAGAGAGTCATAAAGTTCAAAAACGGTATTTGGAATGGTGTCATTGTCCTTTCGTGCCTGTAGAGTTGTTTTCTTAGCCTCTTCTCTTTCAGCTGTTGTACCGCTAATTGTGAATTCATAATCCTTATGCCTAAGCTCAATATCATTACCTATGGTACCACCGCTGATATTGACAGTTATGTGTCCGTATGTTCCAATACTGTCATCTTCAACAAAGTTACCATAGTTAGGATCCTCCGGAGCTGTGAACAGAGTGCCCACAGATGCCAGACGGCCACCACCGTAAACGCTACCCAACATGGTTCCTGCCTCAATGTTAACCTCGACGTTACCACCCACGGTACCAGCTGTCTGGGCTTCACCGCTGAAGCCACGACCACCACCAAATACGTTTCCATCCACATATGATGTTCCGGTAGTACCAATCTTAGTAGTGGCACTATCCTCATTGATGGTTAACTTCACATCACTCAGTACGTGTCCATCTTCACCGCCACCAAATACGGAACCATAGATTCTGCCGCCGGTAATGTTAACACGGACACTATCCACATTTGTCCAGGTGTTGAAGTTAATGCGCGGGTCACCCTTACCGGCTCCAAACACGTAGCAGGTGACAGGATGATTCTTCATCTGTTGTACGGTACGTGGCACACCAACAGTACCGCCACTCATGTTTATGGTACAATGACCGTTTACATCAGTCTGCTCATTACCGCCATAAACATTGGTCAGGATGTGTCCGCCTTTAATATTTACTACAGTATTGCCTCTTACCAAACCAGCAGCCTTGTGCCAAACTCCATCTGCATATCCAGGATCTTTTGCTTTCAATGCAGCGAGAGAATCCGGATGATTTTGTCTATAGGGGTAGTAACCGCTACCTCCTCCGAATACGTTTCCATAGAATGTAGAACCATTGGTGGCTGCATCAGGCTTTCCGTCATTATTTGAATCTTTGTATAAATCATAAGGCTCATAAGGAGCTTGGTATGCCCAGCTTGCACACTCTAAATCAGTTCCGTTCGGAACATAGTCTGCGCTCCAAACCTCATCAGGATGACGATCTGTTGTGTTCTTACCGCATCCAATCTGACAATTATCCTTGATTGTTACTTTAGTATTGTACTGTACTATACCATTTTCACTACCTCCATATACAGAACCCTTTACGAAAGCGTATTGGCCTATTGTCACCTCAGTCTGGCTTGACAAGGCCAGAGTTTCAATATAATCAAGGTATGCTTTTTCACTAACAAAATATTCCCAAATATTACTGTTGCTTGAATCATATACATATTCCCAATTATGATTATCTGCTGTATGGATTGTGTCAATTTTGACTATCATACGTCTAGGTCTATTGGCATTATCAGTATATGAATAAACCGTATCAGGCAGGTATCCTTTACCGGCACCAAATACATGTCCTTTGTCATCAGGACCGCCGGCTGCTGTCATTTGCATCGGTTGGTCGGGACCTATTACGGCGTGGCCTTGGACTGTGACAATACACCTGCCGCTCCAGTTATTGGCCAGTGCCACCGGTGATCCGTTGACAACTTGATATCTGGCTACAGACGCTATCTCACCGCCGCCATAGACACTGCCTTTAACTTTGGCATCGCCCTCAATTATCACAGTAGGATTACCACGTACCAGAGCAGAGTATCCATGTGTCTTTACACCGGCACCTGCACCGAATACGTTGCCTTCAATAACGGGTGCACTTTCATTTGTACCACCGTCACCGAATCCTATCATCACCATCGTATTCTTTTCTACTCGGCCAATCATTCCACCGCCATAGACGCTACCTGCAACTGAACCGTTGCCTATAATGACTGTTGTTCCGCCCTCCGGGTTGTCTGGTTGTCCATCTTTATCTTTATCTATTGCACCGGCACCATCTTCTCCTACCATGGCTTTGTTACAGAGGAAATTGTCAGCAATACCCATACCTCCGCCATATACATTACCGCCTATGGTTACGCCCTCAGTTCCTCCTGATACAACCAAATATTTCACTTCAATGCTATCATACCTAGCTCCGATATTCACATCGGTATTGTTGGTGACGTTAGCTAGTCTGCCACCACCAAATACATTACCTGTAATTTTGGCGCCCATTACTGGAACCTTATAGAGTTTTGTGGTACTGTTATATACGGAGTCGGCTGGGGTTGTCCATAGATGCTTGGGCTTTGTAATGAATTCAACAGAGTCGGCCGTACATATATTAATTACAGTATTACCTTTTACTTCTGCCAGATTACCTCCGCCATATACATTACCTATGATTCCGATAGAGTCTGCTGGGATATGTGCAACGTTGATTAAGCTGTCAGCCCAGTAACCTCTTGTCTGGTTGATGTTGACAAGGGTGTTGCCGGTCAGGGTTGCGGGCGCTGATTCTGAACCCTTGCTGCCGCCAAACAGATTACCTATTCTGGTGAAAGCCTTGGCATTCACAATGACATTATAACCGGTTCCATTGTCGGTGCCGGAGTATTCAGCCTCATCACAACCGCCGTAGAGATTATCTATTTCAATAGGTCGGCAACCTTCCTCTGTCTCTTCAAGGTTTACTGTAATCTGTTTGTCTATATGACCGGCCTTCTTGTTGCCGCCAAACACGTTGGTGAACTTACCGGCTACTATGGTCAGTGTTACGTTTCCATGTATATCAGCCTCCTCAGCTCCACCATATACATTCTCAACAGCATTTGACGGGCAGTATATGAATGTGGTCACATCATTGAATACCGCTGCTTTCTTACCGCCTCCGTAAAGGCTACCAATCCTGAGGTCACAACCGTTGGATATTTCACTTATATCGGTTGATGTGGTACCTTTAATATCACCTCTGGTATCGCTACCACCAAACACATTATCTACATAACCTCCACGGATTTTAACTATGGCATTGCCTATTTCAGGGCCAGTACCATAAAGGTATGCATCCTTGTTAATGCCTAAAGTGTCCATGGGGAATGACTTGTAACCCACATTGGCACCATGGTTGTTTGATCCGGCACCATAACCACCACCAAATACGTATTCTATAAGGTAAGCACCATCCACGCTCACGTTAGTGGCGGGTACGGCAGCTGCATTACCACCGCCATACACGGCTCTAATGCTTACGCTATCACATCCGTCTATTATTACATTCGGGGCTTGATTCTTAACCGGCTCGTAATCAGCGGCGTTACCACCTCCAAATACTGCAGCAACATCACAACTGTCACCTCTCTTGTAATAGTCATACCTGGTATGTAACTTGTCAAAATCTCCGGTTCTAGGCTTGTCTTTAAATTTTTCTACTGCATTTCTTGTTTTGGTTACAAGAACTGTTACCTTAGCCTTAGGAGTACCCAGTTGGTTATTGCCGCCAAATACTCGGCCCTTTGTGATAATAGCCTCCTTTTCACTGCTATTGGATATAGTTATAGTATCAATCTGTATAGGTAATGCGGCACCATCTACTGTTACATACACGTCACCGTAAACGAATGCCGGATTATTATGAAGAGAGTCTCCCAGAGCACCACCGTAGGCATTACCTATTATACCTCCATTAAGATTTACAAAGGTCTTATACTTGGTGGTGTCTTTTGAGGTATCATACATGCCGGTAGCCCATGTGTTAGTGCTGGTATTCCAGTTTGCTGTATTTGTGTTAGCAAGAGCACCACCACCATAGACATCATTCACTACATTACCTCCGTTAATGGTCACGGTTACACTGTCAGTCACGTCAGCCAGGTTACCGCCACCAAATATGTAGTTCACATATCCATTATTCATGTTCACAAACGTACTGCCTTCATATTTGGCCAGGTTACCACCTCCAAATACGCTATCTATTGCGAAGGTATCGCTAGGTGCAGGTGTTGCAGTGTTGTCAATGTTAACTGTAACAGAGCCTTTAGGTGAACCGTTAAAGTTGTTGGCGCCAAATACATTTGATGCAGTACCACCGGTTGTGGTTACAGTTATATCACCGTAAACAATAGCTTCTATATCGCTTGTAGCTCCGTTCTTTCCGTTCTTTTGTCCCAGACCACCGCCATAGATATTACCGGAAACAGTACCACCGGTCATGTTTACCAATGTGGCTGTCTTTCTGTAATATTCTGTGTTTGCTACTGCTTTACCAGTGGCTGGAGTATAAATATTTCCAGACTTTGTGTAATACCCACCCACTGTGTCTGTTCCTACGGTCAGTCCATCAACCTCATGATATTTTACAGATAGTGTTAAACCATCCCAGTTCTCAGTATTGGTATGGGCCAATGCACCACCACCATATACATCCTTTTCAACAGTTCCGTCATTGATGTTTACAGTAACAGCACCTTTTACAATACCTAACTTACCGCCACCATAGACAGATCCATGTGTGGTGCCATTATCGCCATTATTGACAGAGACTGTAATATCTCCACTTATTCGTCCGGCTGCATCAAAATCATCAAGGCCTTTTCCTCCACCATAGATATTACCATATGAACTTGATGTACCAATCTCACATCCATCCTGAGTGGTTACATATATGTGGTGCTGTACAAAACCGTTCTCGCTACCACCATAGACATCACCATTGACATGGGCTGTTCCGCCTACAGTCACATGAGTCTGGGTAGCTAAGGCCAGGGTCTCCAGGTATGTACGGTATGTGGTCTCATCCTGGTAATATTGCCAAACAAATGGAGATCCGGTTTCATAGCGTTCCCAAGTAGTGCCTTCTTGGAGAGCCGGGAAGTCAGTAGTATTTGTATATATAGTCATACGTCTGGACCGCTTGGCCTTGTCATCATTTGTCTTATCAAAATGAGGCTCAATACCCTTACCGGCACCAAATACGTGTCCTGCAGTCTCTGATGCTCCTCCAGAACCAATTATGGCATTACCCTGGATTGTGACAGAACAAATGCCAAGGCTGTCAGATACCAATGAGACAGGCATGTTATTTGCGTCAAGGGAATACTTGCCCACAGAGGCTATCTCACCGCCACCATATACGTTATTCTTAATCTGGGCACTGCCTTCAATTGTGACATTTGTGTTGCCACGCACCAGAGCTGAATATCCGTGTGTCTCTATACCGGCACCTGCACCAAATACGTCACCATTGATTGTACCACCACTTATACCTATCGCAGTATTTTGATCAACTCGGCCAATCTCACCTCCGCCATAGACATTACCGTTTATTATAGTTCCGTTACCTATAGTGATATTGGTTCCTCTTACCAAGGCAGGCTCACACTTGAATGTGATGGCCTCACCCTTACCGGCGCCATAAACATTACCTTTGGTCTTGTCTGAATTGTTATCTGGACCAACCTTACCGCCAGTGATATTAACAACGCAAAGGCCGGTAGTTATGGAATCGCCTTTTAAGTCTGTTATTTTATGCCAGATATATTCCCTACCGTTAGCAGAGACTGTAAAATAACCTACAAAGCCTAACTCTCCACCACCATATACGTTACCGGTAATGATGCCTTTATTGATAGTGACAGTGTCGTTTCCTCTTACTCGTCCGGCATTGTCAAATCCTCTAAGACCTTTACCGCCACCAAACACGTTGTTGACAGTGTCTGTAGTATTGATAGTTACGTTGGTATTGCGCTGTACAAATCCGCTCATGCCTCCACCATAGACGTTACCATTGACTAAGGCATTTTCTTCAATACTAACTTTAGTATCAGTGGCTAAGGCCAGAGTTTCAAGGAACTTATGGTAAGTGACCGTATCCTGGAAATATTGCCAAACATATTGAGAGTCTGTTTCAGAATAATCCCAAGTGGTACCTTTTTCGACAGTCGGGAAGTCTGTGGTATTAGTATAGAGAGTCATACGTCTGGACCGTTTGGTAATGTCTCCATTTGTCTTATCAAAATGAGGATCAACACCCTTGCCGGCACCAAAGACATCTCCTGCAGTTGTTCCTATTTTAGCATTACCCTTAACGGTTACTTTACATTCACCACCGCTTATCAATGTTGACGGCATCTTATTGTTATCAAGGCCATATCTTCCTACTGATGCAATCTCGCCACCGCCAAATACACTTTGTCTAACTATCGCATAGTCCTGAACTATTACTTGGGCATTGCCACGTACCAGAGCGGAGTATCCATGTGTCTCCAATCCTGCACCGGCTCCAAATACATTACCCCAGATTTCTGGTGCACTTGCAGCATTACTTGTTTCGTCTCCATCACCTATTGTCACTATGGAGTTCCTCTCCACTCGTCCTACTTCACCTCCGCCATATACGTTACCATGCACCGTACCGTTACTGATAGTTACATTCGTTGAGTCCACCATGGCTTTCTGACAAGTGAATGTACTGGCTTCACCCTTGCCTGCTCCAAATACATTGCGATATATCTCACCACCAGTGATATTAACAACGCAAATGCCGCTGCCTTCAGGGTAGATATTGCTGTTGGCTGAAGTAGTATATGTTCCAACATCGCCTAACTCACCACCACCATATACACTGCCATATACCGTACCGTTACTGAAGTTGACACCAGTTGTCTTAACCTGAGCAAGACCTGTCGGGGCATTTGCATCACCGCGGGCTGCACCGAACACATTGCCACCTTCTGAACCTTCAACACCAACTGTTCCACCGCTTATTGCAATGGTTGTAGTACCGCCGCTGGTAATGGCACCGTTATTATCATTATCGGTTATACCTACAGAACCCAGTGCTCCAGCACCATATACATTATGGACTATATGACCACCATCTACGGTTATATTGGTGGCTCCATATACTATACCTGCCAACGGGTTGTACGCATCTTTAGTACCGTTATTATCGGAGTCATACATGTCTGTGCCGCAACCTCCACCATATACGTTACCTCGGTTAGGATAGTTATAAGCTTTACCTTCATAAACCGTTACAGAAGGATCTTCAAGGTCTTTAATAGTAACGTTATCACTACTGTTGATACCAATTGTACCACTATGTACTTTTACATCAGTATCATGATAGATATGTCCGTTTTCACCACTACCATAGATTGAGCCCTTAATTAAAGGAGTTGTCAAGTCTGGTGTTTCAGAACTTGTGCCAATGATGACATTTGCATCATAGACCCATGCCAACTTATCGTTGGGGTCAACAGCAGGTTCTCCTGTAGGCTTGGCCACATCACCGCGCGATGAACCAAATACCATGCCATTCTCATGGCCGTCTGTACCGATAGTACCACCAGTGATGGTGACATTGGCTGTACCTGTATTGGCCGTTGATAAGCCTGAAGGCATTTCCCCATCATAACTGAATGTACCTACTGAACCATAAGCACCGCCACCATAGATATTATGCAAGATAGTACCACCATTGATTGTAACATTAGTGTTACCCATGATACGGCCAAACAGTTTATCAGTTGTAGCACCAAATCCACCACCGTAGATATTTCCCCATGTGGCACCTCCTAGGCCGACAGTACCTATTGTACCACCGTTTATGGTTATATTGGTGTTTCCACCTACCTGTGCCAACTCACCGCCGCCGTATATACTCTTCTTTACATACACAGAATCCTGACCTAAGGTGATGTATGTGTTGGCTGCCACCTTGGCTGTCTCTACATCAGTCAACAGACCCTTACCACCACCAAAAATATTCTCACCAATGAGGACTATACTGGTGTCAGGTAAGGTTACATTGTCATTATCACGTATGTTTACATGAGTGTTACCAGTAACTTCAGCTTGGTTTCCTCCACCATATACGCTTCCTGTTATATGTGCATAGCTGCGTGCCGGGGTTGGATTTGCCTGAACCGTGTTACCCTTATACCAGTTCCATGTGCCACCGGGAGTATTCTGTTTATACGTTAATGTATCACCGGCGTCATTCACTGTTATGATGCTGTCGCCGTCAAGCCATTGACCGGTACCTATCTCAATGTATGTGTCACCCACCACTTGAGCCATGTAACCGCCTCCGAATATGGTGTCTATGGAACCTACCGGTAGAATCTGATTGTTATCATTGTCTTTATTCAGTGTAGCGAAGTTTGCATTATCCTTTATGAAATCATAAAGAATCTTACCCTCCTTCATGTTCACGTTTATATGAGGGTCACCTACCATCTTAGCCTTGTAACCACCACCGTAAATGGTTCCTATGCTAGTGGCAGATATTATGTTAATATGAGGATGATTCCTTTTAACGTTGCTGGTATCAAGTGGCATCAGTTTTCTTTTAACATCATCAGCATCTGTGCCAGAAATCCATTCAACGTAATCACCATTGCCATCAGTTATGAATTGGTTGTTTTCATCAACCTTATAGTATTTATAATTTCCGTTGTTGTCCTTTTCATATCCGTAGATGGAGTAGGGAGCCAGATATCCGCCACCGTATAATTCTTCTATCTCAATGGGCTGGCATCCTCTTTCTTCAACATTAACGGTTATTGAACCATTAATGGCTCCGCCCTCGTTATTTCCGCCAAATACTTGTTTGAATGAACCGTTGGTAATGTTGAGAACAACATCAGAATTGATATCAGCGTTCTTGGCACCGCCAAATATCATTGGCATGTTCTTGACACAGTCCAAATCCAACTGTATGGTACCATCCATAGAAGCGTTCTTACCACCGCCGTATGTCTCATCAACTGTAATGGGGCAGTCATCATCCATATCATTGTATGTTGAAATGGCAGCTTCCTTGATGTTTCCCTTACTGTTGCTACCGCCATATACAGCGTGTATTGTACCACCGTAAATCTCTGTTTCAGCAATACCTGAACCATAACTGTAGTTTGCTTGTCTGTGTTCTGGAGTATCTGCATCGGGATTATCAAATGCCTTATATGGATTTCCATCAGAACCATCGCCATGAATGTCAGCGTCATAACCCTCTTCACCAATTTTGACAACATGCGTATAGTTCCCGTAACCAACATTAGCACCTGGGTTCAAATAGGTAGTATCACCATTTAAAACATATGAATCAAAACCATTACCACCACCAAACAGTTCTTCTATCTCAAATGTTCCATTTACTCTCACATGTGATGCCGGAACAGAGGCTGCATTACCTCCTCCATATACATATCTGATACTGGTCCTTTCACAACCATCTATGATTACCTCTGTACGGGCTGAATCTTTTTTGGATTTAATGTTTGAGTCGGCATCCGTAGGATGATATTCAGACAGATTACCTCCACCATACACCGCATAAACATCATAGTTGTTATTGGCCTTTCCAGCAACGCGTGTGGAATCTTCATTCTGGGTTTTGAATACGTGAACCTGTACATGTCCTTTGGGGGTACCGTATAGGTTATTGCAACCAAATATCTTGTTGACAACGCACCCCTTGACATTGTCGTCAACACCTTCGTTAAGATTGACTTTTATATCGCCATAAACGTAGGGGGAATAGGTAGAATCGCCCAAAACACCACCCAGAGCACCACCAAATACGGTGTTTACTTTACCGCCTTTGAGGTTGATTATGGTCTTGAGCCCTGTTTTTTCATCAGGGGTGTCATTCGCACCGGTAACGTTTGCGTCTTCCACTTTCTCATGCGTGTTGTGGTTGGTGTGAGCCAGGGCACCACCGCCATATATATCATGGGTGACTGTGCCGGAGTTCATATTGACGGTAACATGACCGCCTACAATGGCCTCCTTGCCGCCTCCAAATATACTTCCGCCTATAGTACCGGTGAAATCATTGTCATTAGTGCCTATATTTACCTTTGTGGCATGTTTCACGATACCTTTCTCACCACCGCCATAAACGCTGTCTGCGATTGAAGCATCGCCGCTTACATTTACTTCGGCCCAGATTACGGTTGCAAATTTTGCAGCATCGTAAGTGTTGGAGCCAATGAATATTGTGTCAATAAGAGCATCGCTTGGACCACGGCTTGCACCAAATACACTGCCGCTTATGCTACCACCCTTGATGTTGACCTGAGTCTTTGAAAGAGAGGCATGACTTCCAGTTGGATAAGCGGTTTCTGTATTGTCAAATTCATCATATGGATTTGATGGCATACCCTGTCCAGCCCAAGGTGGACCTACTGATGCCAAGGCACCGCCGCCATAGACATTCTTGTAGATAGTACCTCCGTTTATCTCAATATTAGTGACACAGGTAACAGAACCTGATGAGTTATTGCACTTTATGGTGTCATTATCATAAACATCCTTGTATGTGCCAACACCAGAGCCGGCACCGAATACATTGCCTCGATCAAGGTCGTCACTGGATGAGATACCGATTGTACCCCTGTTGATGGCCACGTTTGTGTTGCGGCGCACGTGACCGTCCTGACCACCGCCATAGACTGAACCGTAGATTATGACAGGTACTCTCGTGCTGTCAGAGTGACCTATATTGACTTCCGTCTCGTTGACATATCCCAAGAAGAAATCCGGGACGTATCTGTATCGTGGTGATAATCTGTTTACATCAAGCGCTGCCTTGCCACGACTGCTACCGAATACGTTACCGGTTGGCAGACCCTCATATGTCTTGTCGGCCTCACCTATAGTACCTCCATAGATGTTTACCTGAGTCTTACCGCTTTTCATGAACATGTCGGGATAATCACCTTCACTGGTACTTGTCCATAGATTACTCTCTGAATCTTCAGGTAACTCTCCATAGCCAACTGTCGAGTAGTCATCAGCACCGCCGGCATAGTTACCCTTACCTACTGAAGCCAGGTTACCGCCGCCAAATATACTGTGTAACACGTGGCCATCTGTCATGATTACTTTTGTGCTGCCATAGACCTTACCGGCAGTCCAGCTGTGAACTTCCTCAGAGTCAGCCTTGTAATTTCCTACACTATTTTTGTCCCACAGTTTTGTGATGTAGGTGCTTTCACCGCGACCGCCACCATAGACACTACCACCTATCAGACCACCGTTGATGGCTACGGATGTGCTGTCATATACATGGCCGTCCTCGCCGCCACCATAAACTGAACCTACTATGCAGTTTGTTTTCCCATTGGTTGTAGTTGCGGTTGCGGAGTATTGTATTTTGACTACGGTATTACGTACGTTACCTATTCCTGCCTCTAAGAAACGTTGTGTAGTGATGTCCGCTCCCGTAACGTCAACCTTACCTTTACCACCGCCATACACATTACCGTTTATTCTGCCGTTAGTGATGGTTACAGACGCCTTGCCGTTTATAGGAATGCCATCTGCATCATTGGCCGATGAAGCATAAGTAAATTCTACAGGCCAGCTTAGACCGAATTTATAGAGAGCACCATCGCTTTTGGGAGTATCATTGTGATGTATGGTATCTGTCAAAGTTCCTACTGAACCAATTCTACCACCGCCATAAACATTGTTGAGGACGGTTCCACCGCTTATGTTAACAGATGTATTGGTCAACACATCAGCCTCATTACCACCGCCATAGACATTGCCGTGGTTGCTCAAATAAGTTTGATCAGAACCGGTATAAGTACTGTCGCCAATAACGCCGGTACTTATTGTTACCGTTGAACTGATACCTACAGTGGCCTCGTTTCCGCCTCCATAGACATTGCCCTTAACAACTACTACAGCATGTGCGTTCCCGCCAGCCAGTAGAGTTGTCAGTAACAAAGTGATGATCAATTTATATCTGTTGCTCATAAGTCGTATATATTATCTATCGTAATATTCCTTTTTATTTAATCCCCTCTATCTTGTTAATCTGTCATTCCTGTATGTTCACCGTGGTGCTGCCAGATACGTCTCCCTGATTACCACCGCCAAACACGTTGCCAAGTATCTTAGTGTTACCACTGATATTGACAGTAGTAGAAGCATCTGCAGGATTTGTTATATTTTTCACAGCACTTGCATCTCCTCCTCCATATACATGACCTGTGGTGTTATCTCCATCAGTACCTATGGTGGTTTTTCCATTAGTACCACTGGTCGTTAAGTTAAGAATTACAGCTTTTGTAACAACACCAAGATTTTCCAATGAGTTCCAAGTATAGCAATACCATACCCCATCCTTTTCATAGGTGGGATTTGCCTTGCGTTCTTCTGTTGTATTCCCATTCAGGTCATTAGTCCAAGTATATACTTTACTATCATATTCTATATTACCGTCAATAATGAGACCGGCATCGTTGATAGAAGGGAAGTTATAATTAGATTTGTCATGCACTTGGAGTGTAGGAATTGTAGCTGAAAAACCAGCGCCAAAGACATCGCCTTTGACGGTGGTGTTCTCAAGTGTTGAGGTAACTGTTCCGTCAACAGTTGCAAGATTACCACCACCATAGAAGTTCTTCTTCACAATACAATCTGTCAACGTGCTCTCTACATTACCGGTTATAGTGATTCCAAACTGAATCCATCTGATAAAGCCGCGCTGAGTTATTTGATCTACGCCCTGATTATTGGGCACACCGTTAGATTGATTAAACACCTCAAATTCATATTCTGCATGGAATCCTTTGTTGGCAGCCCCGTCATCGTATGCTGCCGTTACACCACCTTCTTTATTCAAAGGATTGAAATTTTGCCAGTTCCAGCTACCAGTCCATGTGCCAATCTCGCTTGAAGCTCGGTCACCGTCATTTTGTAATTGTCTGTAATAGCTATTACCTCCATTCCCACCACCATAAAACACACCAAAGGTTGTACCTGTTGCATCGGTGGTTACTGTCTTTCCAGTCATGTTGCCAACTACAGGGCCACCACAATATTTATCCACATGGCTGTTATTGATAGTTACTTCGATGTTTCCTCCGATTGGGTTTGAACCGTTAATGCCGCCACCATAGAACTCTCCAATAATAGCATGGTTTATTTCAAAGGTAACATTACCATTTATTTTTTCGTATCCAGAGCCGTAAATCTTACCAAATTTACCACCATCAATATAACAGAACGGATCACCCTGGTCGTCTCGTGGAGTTATATCTGCTCTATAAAGTCCAGACAAATAGAATTCCGGATAATCACCTCCTATCGCATTGACTGGACAAAGTTTGACTTTTGCCTTGTTGGTATTAGCTGTATTGGGATGAGTTCCAGGACCAAAACGGTGAAACCACAAATGTCCTCCCAGAAGGAAATAGCCAGTTCTATTTCCATTACCATATCTTACTGACAACTGATCGAATTCGCCGCCATTGAGAATCACAGGAACATTATTTGCTATTCTGCTTCCGCCTCCATCTTGTCCACAGTCCCATTCAAACTGGGTAGTACGCATGAAGGACGTTTCGGTAATCTCAAAATGTCCCTGAGGTACAAAGATACCGATAGAATATGCATTCTTATCATGGCGTACAGCAAGACCAAGTTCGACAACTGGCAGAAAATCAAAACGCACGGGCTGAATACCAGGACGATCTGTGTTGGTCCTGAACTGTAACTGAAGACAGTAGTCTGGTTCGTTATCAAAATCAAAATCAGCACTCATAATGGTAAAAGGATGCCATTTGTTGTCCAAATTATAACCAATACTATTTGTAGAATTTTTGTCACCACCATTCTTTACTTGATGGTTTCCTATCAAAACGATGGCTTGGTCATAGACTGATATACTAGGAACGCCATTTGTGACAGTTGCCACACCGAGGGCTTTAATAGCATTCTGTAGGTCATCATAAACATTAACGTTTTGGAATTTATTCTCTACCGTACCTGCTGGAACAAAATTATTGGATTCTGTTCCGTCTTCATTTCTGTAACCTCCTGCAGTAACATTTACCCGGTCTATACTATAACCGCGGTTAGCCAAATAAACAGCCTTACCCCAATGGGCCGTGATTGTAATAGATTCCACACTATCAGGAACATAAAAGAATCCACCTTGAGCGAATATACGACCTTTGTAACTGTTACGGTCCGCAAAGTTATAGTTTACAGCATCATTACCACCAGAGATTTCCCATCCTGTCACCACAGAGTCAGTATAGTTGCCTGCATATTTTGCAGTATGATTGGCACCGTTGGGATTGCCAAACACCTCATTATAATAAGGCAATTGTATCTTTCCATAACAGTAATCATTGTATGCTGTATCCATCGCTATAATATTGATGGTCCAGGTTTCTGTACTGTTTGAGCCAGAATAATGTTTACCAGCATTGATGGTAACAGAAACAGTCCCAAGTATCTGTCCTTCAGTATCAGGAGCCGCATGTTTTCCCCAATTATCAGATGCATCAACTCTATCAATCCATTCCTTAGTTGACGGGTTAACACGTTTGTCTGGGTCGGGATTAATTACAGAAGGATATTTATCCCATACCTTCAAGATAGGATAGGGAGCAATAGCAGGGTCAAGAACCCACTTGGCAATGCCAACATCAGACACGTCATCATCAGTTGGTGCCGTTCCATCTGTTCCATTCACCCACCATGTACAGAGTTTCTTATTGCTATTGAGTATGCTTCGGTAGTACTCAAAGCGTGTCAGATTCTTCTCTTCTGCAGGCCATGAACGGTTATAGCCAGTTGGGGTGAATGTAGCGGCCTTACGATAGTAACAGTAAGGGTTGATGCCATCATTGGTATCATTATTAATTGAATTGCCACCATATACAGGATACTTATACGTACCACCTGTGATATCACCGTAGAACATGCAGTTTACAACAATAGTCTTGAGATTGCTTTGTGTAGAAGCCTGGGCATTATTACCTACAATACCTGCTGCCATTGTGCCACCACTAACCGTAGCAAAACTATAACAGTTGATAATACGCGAAGTGCCATCAAGCAAGCCCACAATACTGCCTACATAACCGCTACCGCTAATTTTACTGGAACTAGTGATGTTTGTAACTTTTCCTTGCTCATCTTTTGTCTCAGTAAGGGTTCCTAACACACCGCAGTTATAGATACGTGAGTCACCCCTCGCTTCGTTACAGATAGCGCCGACATTCTCCATTTCATTATCTCCGCCAATATCTCCACTAATATTGACATCTTTCAGAATGACATTCTTTATAGTTGCATCATTAGCGTAAGCCACCAAGGGATAACTGAACGTCCGTGTAATCATATTACCATCGATGGTACCAATGAAAGGATTGTCAGATGTACCTATTGAGCCCAATAGAGTGAAATCATCAGCAAGAATATAATTGCCGCCCAAATCACCTGATATCTCACTGGAACTATGAACTAAAGTGGGTGGAAGTATTTGGGCTTCAGCAGACTTTAAATAACCAGGGCTTGTGGCTATCGCTCTGATTGTTGCGATTTCTCCTTGTGGGAATGAGACGGGTGAAGATGATGAATTAGGCGAATCAGTGGTGGCAGGATCACCATTGGTTGTATAATAAATGGTGGCTCCTTCCGTAGCACAAGTTATGGTTATAGTACCTCCACTGATGGTGATAACAGGCCTTGCACATTGAGGAATATCATAAGTGGTCACCACAGAAGGGTAGGTGTCAACTGCTTTTTTGGCAATTGCCATGATGACTGTCATCGTGGGTGTTAGGTCGAGACTAACTGATGATGTACCTGTTCCTGTATAGTCTGTAGTTGTAGGTGGCGTTCCATCCGTAGTATAATAGATGGTTGCTCCCGTCTCGGCTGTAATAGTAAATGTATTGGTGGCTGTGTGATTATTAGTGACTTCTGGTTTGTCAACAGCTGCCTTTTCAAAATACCAATTTTCACCAGAGGTGATAGCATTCCACAAGCCGATCAGGCCTTTTCGATAATAATCATTGCTTGTTTGTCCATTATATGTGCTTTGATTACCACCGGAAACGGACAAATAAGTATATGTTGCATAAGTCCCACCATCAACAGTTTTCGGTTGAATATTAATAGGTCCTGGAGAAGTTCCGGAAATTGTAAATTTGGCATTATTACCAGGAGTAGTCAATGTTTCAAGGTGTACAGACTTTCGGTGTTTTGCCTGCTGATAAGGCGGTTCATAGACTAAATATTTACCTGTAGAGGCATGGATGATATTGTAATAACTAGCCTCATTAGCATCAGGGATAATTATCCAAATAGAATTATCAACTTGACCAGTTTTATAAGTTGTGATAAACGGCTTTTCTGAATCTCCATAATTGTTGTCCGTATAATCGTGAGTGCCGCTAACATTTGTGGTACAGTATTGATTATGGAAATACGCATCGGCATAATGTGTCGCTGTTGGGCTTGCTGCAGGAACCAAATACCAACGATTGGTAACGGCTTGAGTGTGATTAGCATCATTAGCAATATAATAGACTCCCGAATAGTCCTGCCCCCACGTGGTACTAGCCCCTAAGGTCATCATCAGGAGCAGAAGGGTGAGGGTGCGGCGGAGTTTGTTTGTGGCCGTACCTATGTGTGATATTATATGTCTGATATTTAGTGTCATATGGTTACTTCTTCTCATTTCTGCAGTTTTTTGTTATGGTGTTTCCAAAAGTCATAAACATACAAAAATAACTAAAAAAGTTGGCCTGTGCTATATTTGCACCGGCTTTTATGCACCTTGCGGCCTGCTGCTGCATGGTGTTTTCAGTTACGTTGTTATGTCTTGCTCTATACTGCATTAGTTCTGTTATTCTATATTCACTTCTGTACTTCCTTCAACAAGTCCCTCGTTACCTCCGCCAAAGACATTGCCCATCACTTGGGTGTCACCTTGTAGTGTGACGGTGATTTTGTGGCTTGCCCCTATAACGGCACTCTCATCTCCTCCGCCATAGACGCTGCCTTTGGTTCCTGAGGTGTCACCATCAGTGCCAACCTTGGTGGTGCCTTTGAGGGTTAGATTGATGTTACCTTCCACTGAACCGAGGTTTGTGTTGGAGATATCCAGATTTGTGTAGAGAAAATGCTTGGTCGTGTTTATGGCTGTTGCTGTACTGTTTACGGTCACAGTTGTGTCTCTCCAGGTATATGTGGTGGTACCTTTCTTCACGCCGGTACCATATGTACCCAGATTAGTATAATAGTAAGGTTCTGTCTTGAATCCTATGCTATCCACCTCTACTGTTGGTAGAGATGCCGAGTAACCTGCACCGAATACATTGCCTTTTACTATACAACTGTCAAGAGAGGAGGTGACATTACCCTCAACTTTGCCAAGACTACCGCCTCCGTAGAAGTTACCTGTGATAGTGCAGTTCTTCAGGTTGGAGTTTACATTGTGTGTAGTGGCCAGTGAAAACTTTACAAAATCAACAAAAATACGTGCCACATTGGTCTTATTGTCTGACATGGGCAGGAACTGGTAGTTGAACTGGGTGGAAACGCCGCCGTAGGTTCCGTTGTAGGCTTGTGTGTATTGCCCCGAAACCCATGTGTTCCAGTTGATGTTGGTCACATTATTTTGGTTGCTAGGCGCATAGCGGCTGTAAGAGTTTCCGCCGTAGCCGGCACCAAAGAAGGTGCTGAAGGTGCATCCTGTGGCAGTGGTGGTGACGGTCTTATTAGCGCTCATGTCGCCGAATTTGGGGCCGCCGCAGAAAATATCCACGTGGCTGTCAATGATGGTGGTGCTGAGGTTGCCCGTTGCAGGTTTTGCTGCGTTGAGACCACCGGCGTAAAACTCCTTGATGTCGGCATTCTGTATCAGCCAGGTGATATTACCCGTATTATCTGCGCCATTAGCCTTGCCTATACCCTCCTGAGCGGCGCCGCATATGGTACCAAAACGGCCGCCGTTGATGTAGCACTCCGCATTGTCGCCTTTGCTGGTGAAGTCGTTTCGGTAGAGGCCGGTGAGATAGAACTCGTCGTAGTCGCCGCCGGTCACCGAAATGGGCGAATGCAGCGTTGCTATTTGTTTATCCTGGTGGCAACCCGTATGGAATTCCTTGAACCACACGTTGCCTCCCACATGGATGTAGGGTATTTTGTTTGATGTGCCTTTCTGGTTGTTACTCACCCATTGCTCCATCACACCGCCTTGCACGATGATAGCATCGGTCTCGCTTCTGGCCGAATGCTCATACTCGAACTGGGTGAATCGTAAGAGCGATGTGTTGGTACTTTCATACCATCCTTTGGGAATCAGGATTCCGAAGTTATAGGAGCCCGTGCCGCCGGTGGACTTCTGAGCCATACCGAGGCCGGGGATATTGATAAAGTCGGCCCTCAATGGGTGGCATTCGTTACGACCGTCGAAGCGCAGGATATAGGAGTAGTCGGGTTCGTTGTCGCCATCAAGGTCGATAGAGGTAATCGTATAGGGCTTGGCTTTACTTGCTTCTATAGTGTTAGTCGTGTAATAATGATGATAATTGCCCACAAGCACCACGGCATAGTCATATACGGATTGATTATTTGGATCCCCTACAACGCCCACAAAAAGTCCTGTACTATTCGTGCTTGAGATAGCGTTGCCCATAGAGGTGTACACCA
>Ga0310786_10002327_pt1 | contig 29214 bp, 18 predicted proteins | sample AusTroGonzalo_MG_FD_203881 | JGI IMG/M metagenome (GOLD analysis project Ga0310786, IMG submission 203881) | Bovine rumen microbial communities from tropical cattle in Woodstock, Queensland, Australia - Gonzalo_03 (v2) (version 2) | ecosystem: Host-associated > Mammals > Digestive system >...
CGTTCTATCCGCGAAGCCCATACGCCGTCGCCAAGCTTTACGGATTCTGGATAACGAAAAACTACCGTGAGTCCTACGGCATTCACGCTTCCAACGGCATCTTGTTCAACCATGAATCGCCGCGCCGAGGCGAAACCTTTGTTACGCGGAAAATTACCATGGCTGTGGCACGGATTGCCAAAGGATTGCAAGAATGCCTGTTCATGGGCAATCTTGATGCCCGTCGCGACTGGGGGTACGCGAAAGACTATGTTCGCATGATGTGGATGATGCTCCAACAGCCAGAGCCTGACGATTATGTGGTTGCGACAGGCGAAATGCATACCGTTCGCGAGTTCATAGAAAGGGCATTTGAACTGGCGGGGCATCCCATTGTCTGGAAGGGCAAGGGTATCGAAGAAATAGGGGTTGATACCACAAACGGGAAGACGGTTGTCCGTATTGACCCGCGTTATTTCCGACCTGCGGAAGTTGAACAATTGCTTGGCGATCCGTCCAAGGCGAAGAGAAAACTGGGCTGGGAGCCAGAGGTGAAGTTCGAGCAACTGGTGAAAATAATGGTCGATGCCGATTTCCGTCTGCTGGAAAATCCGCACTACGAAAAGGGGTTTTGACAATGATGGCCAGGACATCGAGGATTTTCGTTTGCGGACATCGTGGAATGGTTGGCAGCGCCTGTGTGCGCAAGCTGGAGAGCGAAGGATTCTGCAATATCCTGAAGCGGACTCATGCCGAACTGGACTTGCGCGACCAGGCAGCAGTCAAGGCATTCTTTGACGCAGAGCGGCCAGAATATGTCATTCTGGCGGGGGCGAAAGTCGGCGGCATCATGGCCAACAAGACTCACTGTGCGGAGTTTCTGCTGGAAAACCTGGAAATCCAGAACAATGTCATCATGCAGAGCTATCTGCACGACGTGAAAAAATTCTGCTTTTTGGGATCAAGCTGCATTTATCCCTGCCTGGCTCCGCAGCCAATCAAGGAGGAATATCTGCTGACAGGGCCGCTTGAGCCCACAAACGAGGGCTATGCGCTGGCAAAAATCGCCGGATACAAGCTCTGCCTGTATTTGAGCCGGCAATATGGCTGGAAAACCATCAGTCTCATGCCCTGCAATCTTTACGGCACCAATGACAATTACCATCCCGAGAACAGCCATGTTTTTCCCGCCTTCATCCGCCGCTTCGTCACAGCCGCAGCCGAAGGCAAGGCTGAGGAAATCCTTTGGGGCACGGGCAAACCGTTGCGGGAATTCTTGCATGTCGACGACGTGGCCAACGCCGTCTTCTATTTCATGCAGCATCATGATGAGCCGGAAGTCATCAACATCGGCTACGGCAGCGACATCACTATAGCTGAATTGGCAGAGAAGATTGCCAAGGCTGCCGGTTTCCAGGGAAAAATCACTTGGGATGCGAGCAAGCCTGACGGCATGTACCGCAAACTGATGGACTCTAGCAGGGCAAACAGCCTAGGTTGGAAACCGTCCATCAGCCTTGACGAAGGCATAGCACGAACAATCCAGGAGTATAAAACAGCACAGGGCAAAGCGTGACGTTACCAACCGCCGACACACCTGAATTGCTGAAGAAGTGCTGCGAGTTTCCCACAATCGTCACCATGGGAGGAATCATGTTCAAACGAGTTGTTATTCTGCTGTCATGCCTTGTTTTGGGTGTCGTCCTGAATGCTGTGGATTTTCATTTCCAGGCAGGGCATGGCGAGGCACCATTTGCCTTGCAGAACGGCGCGGAAATCACGGCGGAGGGCTTTTTGCGGCTTAACGGGCAGGGGGCCTTTGCGGAACTCCAGGCCGATAAGGACGCCTATCTGACCTCCAGCCGAGGCACGACCATCATCGCCATCGTCAAGCCGACGGAATACCGTGACTGCGCCCTGTTGGAGCGTGAGGACTCCTTCCGCCTGGGGCAGACGGCGACGCGACGCTACAATTTCTCCACCGCCTGGGAACTGACGCCCAAGGCGGCTTTCGTCACCAGTTCGCCCGTCACATCAGGCGAAGGTTGGGATGTCGTGGCTGTGCAGGCGGAGAAGCACATTGACCATGCCAACGGCATCAACGCCGTGCGCCTGACGCTGTTCGTCAACGGTCGGCAGGTCGCGCAGCGGGAAATTAACAATCTGGATACACAAGGCGGCAGCAAGCCCTTCCTCGTCGGGAAAGGTCAGCAGACCTTCAGCGGTGACATTGCCGCTTTGCATCTCTACCAGCGTATCTTGTCCGAGGACGAGATGGAACAGGTTGCCAAGACCAGTGGCGTCCCCGTCCGCCTAAACGGCGGCCAGAAGCAGGCCTCCGCCTCGCTAGCCCCAGTTCTGCAGACAGCCAAGACGCAGGCGACGCTTCCCGAGGCTCGCTGGCTGCTCTCCTGCCTGGATGACTACGCCAGCATCGGGGCTGACCAAGATGCGTTGCTACCAGCACTGACCACGGCGGGAGCCATCTGGTCCGCAGGGAGCACTGATGAACTGATCAAGTCCTGGAACACGCAGTTCGCGTCCCTGCCCCTGCTGGCGACTCCCGACCTGCTGCTTCTGCTCGCCAAGGATACTAGCACCACGCCCTTCCTCGGCGCCTACAACCGACAGGCGGGGTGTCCACTCTTCGGGGCCGACGGCTTCAGTTGGAGCATGGAATACGAAAACATGCAGCAAGATGGCTTCCGCCTCTCGCCCGCCGATGCCGTCCTGCCTTTCCAGGCCACGGTCGAGGGTAACAATTTCTCCGTGTGCTGGGAAAACGCGGACTTCACGGTTACGGTCAAGGGGCAGCTGGCAGGACCGAGGCTGGCCGCCACTTTGGACATTGACAACCACAACCCAGACCTGCTCCTGACCAATGTCTATTTTCCCTGCTACGACCTGCAGAAACTGCCGGGGGACGACTTCTTTCTGCTGCCCAGAGACAGCGGTGCCATCTTCACGAATCCCACGAAGGATTTCCGCATTCCCTTCTGGGACTATCCAATGTTCTCCATCACGATGCAGCTAACCGCCTACTACAACGCCGACGGCAACGGCATTTATTTGGCGTTTGAGGACCCGAAGACGAAGCTCAAGGCACTTGGCCTCCGCGGACGCCAGGGGCGACTGAACGAACAATGGCGCGTTCCTGTCGCGTTCCAGCCAGACGGCAAGAGCGGCGGCAACGGCTTCGCCTCCGACGGCGCGGTAGCGGCACTGGAACTGTACAGTGGCGACTGGTTCGACGCCTGCCAAATTTACAAGAAGTTCATCGCCACCACCACTTGGGGAACCTGCCCTCTCCCTCGGCCCGACACACCCAAATGGTTCCTCGACAACTGCGTCTGGCTCCAGGGTTTGGACGCCAACGACCACGACACGCCCTTCGCCCTCGAAGGCTTCCGTTATTTCCGTGACTACTTTGAAGTTCCCTCCGCCTTCGTCTCAGGCATCCTCTACACTCCGAACGGACCGCAGCGCTACGGCCCTGACTTCCATGCCTGGAATGTCGTGAAGGAGGGAATGAAGGAGGCAAACAAGTTGGGACTGAAGATTCTCCCCTACCACAACAGCCGCCTCTGGTACTGTGGCGAGGGGGCGGAGAAGCAGAACAAGTTTGAATCGGAAGGCAAGGATTTCGTCATTCGCGAGCGCGACGGCAAACCACGCCTGGAAGACTACGGCGCCCCCATGGGGGTGCACGCGGTGATGTGCCAAGGGACGCAAATCTGGCGCGAGAAGGTCATAGCCAACTCCGTGCGCATCGCCGAGGCCGGCATCAACGGCGTCTACCATGACCAGTTGTCCTGCGCTCCCGTCTTCCCCTGCTTCTGCACCAACCACGAGCATCTGCCAGGAGACCCTGCCACCTGGACAGCCGCCCACCGCAAAATCTACAACGAGGGCATCATGGGACCAGTCCGCCAGCGGTTCCCCGAACTGGCGCACACCTGCGAAGAGGGGGCGGAGCCGTACATTCTGTCAGTCGACGGCTTTGTGTCCTGGCGCTACGGACAGACGGGGCACGTCCCCGCCTTCCAGGCCGTCTTCTCGCCGCATGTCCAGTTCGTAGGACGCGGCAGCGGCTTCAAACCCAATGTCCCCTACGAGCACTTCTTCCCCAAGTATGCCGAACAACTCGTCTTCGGCGAGCAGATTGGCTGGTGCGGAATGGCTGAGATGCGCTTCCCTTCGCCGATGCGCTCCTGGCTGAAGAAGCTCGCCTTCGTCCGCCACAGCCTTTCCGACTTCCTCAACGTCTCGGAGATGCAGAAGCCCATCGCCTTTACGGAGAAGCTTCCGCAGTACACCAGCGACTGGGGCGTCGTCAACTGGGACAACAAGGTCACCGTCGACAAAATCCTCCACGGCGTCTGGAAACATCCTGATGGGCGCACCGTCGCCATCTTCGTCAACGTCGACACGCGCGAGACCATCACAGCCAAGGTTCCTGCTGGCTACGTCGCCGGGCGCAACCTCGCCGTGCTCGCCGAAGGAGAGCCCGCGCAGTTCCTGGCGGGTGGCGAGCCAGTCCCCGCCGTCACCTTGAAGCCGTTGGAAATCCGCCTTTGGCTGCTCGCCGACGGCGACCTGCACGCCTGGGCGGAGGAGTTCGCCACCCTGCAACAGCGTCTGCCTGGCCTGCTGGATGACATGGGGCTGTTCATCAATCAGAAGCCTGATTTCAGCAAATGCCTGAAACTTGACGCCTCCAACCACGAGTTCATCCGCATCAAGGACGCCTCCTGGTTGCTGGGAGCCAACCGCTTCACAGGCACCAGCCTCGGCTACAATGCCCAGCATCTGCCAGACAACTGGGCGGTTGCTACCGACGGCGCGGAAATCTACTTCGGCGACGTCGACTTTGGCAAGGACGCGCAAGAGTTGGAGGCCGAATGCTCGGCCTACCGTCCAGGCGTGACGATCGAGGTTCTGGATTTGACCTACAACCATCCGCTGACGCCCATCGCCGTCTTCCAGGTTCCTGTGACGCCAGGCTGGTACGAATACGCGACGGCCACGGCGCAACTGAACCATCACGTCTCTGGACGTCGCAATGTCCTGTTCCGCGTCAAGGGCGGTAACTGCAACCTCAAGGGCTGGAGAATCTCCCGATAGTCATGTTTGCTGATACGGCAAAAAACCATATCGACATGTGCCAGGGACCGCTGTTCGGCAAACTGGTGCAGTTCTATTTTCCCCTGCTGGGATCATTTATCCTGCAACGCATCTTCAATGCCGCAGACTTGATTGTCGTCGGGCGTTTTGCCTCGTCGGAGGCCATGGCCGCCATCGGCACGACTGGCTCGCTGACCGGACTGCTCATCAACTGCTTCATCGGATTATCGACAGGCTCGAACATCATCGTCGCCTACCACTACGGAGCCAAGAACGAACGCAAGACCAGCCTGGCTACGCACACTGCCATAGCCATGTCCCTGATTTGCGGCCTGCTTATCGGGCTGCTGTTCTATTTTTGCAGCGGCCCTGTGCTGCGCTTGATGTCGGCCCCGCCAGACATCCTGGAACTGTCCACGCTGTACATGAAGATTTGCAGCCTGGGGATGCCTTTCCTGATCATCTACAATTTTGGCAGCGCCATCCTGCGCTCCGTCGGCGATACCAGAAACCCCTTGATTTACCTGACCATCGCGGGCGTCATCAACGTCGTGCTGAACATCATCTTTGTCGTTGCCTTCCATTGGGACGTCGCGGGCGTCGCCGTGGCCACGGCCATCTCCCAGGCCCTCTCCGCCATCCTCGTACTCCGGGAACTCCACCGCACCGACGATTCCTGCCGACTGGTCTGGCACAAGCTGGCCATTGACGGCAGGCTCTGCCTCGACATCATCCGCGTGGGACTGCCTGCCGGCATAGGCAGTTGTTGCTTCTCCCTGTCCAACATCGTCATCCAGGCGACAATCAATACCTTTGGAACCATTACCATCGCCGGCAATGCCATCGCTGCGGACATCGAAAATTTCATGTACGCGACAGCCCTGGGACTTCACCATACCGCCCTCACTTTCACCAGCCAGAACAACGGTCAGAAACTCTACGCCCGCATCAAACGGACAATCCTCCTGTGCCTGCTGCTGGGGCTCGTCGTCAGCAATGGCCTCGGACTGCTCTGCTGCCTGTTCGGTCGGCAACTCATGGGCATCTACACTACGTCCCAGGAAGTCATCGAAGCTGTCATCGTCAGAATCTATATCATGCAGTCCGTCTACGGACTCACCTCGGCCATGGAAATCTCCACCGGCGCCTTGCGGGGCCTGGGCTATTCCCTGCTTCCGACGCTGATTTCCCTGTTCTTCGCCTGCATCTTCCGCCTGCTTTGGATTTGGCTGATTCTTCCGCACTTCCGCACTTACGCCTGCCTCATCTTCTCCTATCCCTTCTCGTGGGCTGCCTGCGCCATCGTCAATTTTCTCTTCTTCTACCATATCATGCGCAAACGCACACAGCCGCTTATCACCGTCAGGACTTGAAGCGAAGTGAATAGACGTTGAATTGCTGGCAAACGTCTGCCGTTGTGCCATGTGCGGCAGGCCAATCCACCAGGTACGAATAGAAGCCAGTCCCTCATGCTGTCCATTTGCGTAGAGACAAAATCATATTACATTATGCTATTACGCATTTTTCCTAGTTACCAACTTCCACCTGCCTGATTCGCCAAGCCATGTCCGAAGACAAATCCAAGCAACGACCTTTCCAGCATGGACATTGGCTGGGGCACGACGCGAACCACCGCAAGATTGGCCCTCAACGCGGTGCCACGCCCCGCGAACGCTCCCGCGAGGAAACCCTGGCCGCCTGGGTGGGAGAAGAACGCGCCACCGAGGTCATCGCCGACCTGCGTCCGACAACGCCGTCCATCGCCGAACTGGTTGACGAGCAGTTGCTGGCCTATCGTGGCCAGGCCATAACCACTCTGGACAAGTTGAGGCAAAACTGGGAGGCCATTGTCGGTCACGATTGCGCCCAGCAAAGTTATCCCTCACATCTGGAAGAACATGGCACTCTGGTCATCGAAGTCAACAACAGCAGTTGGATATACGTGATAGGACGCGAGAAGAAAGACGAAATCCTGGCCTCCGTCAAGCAATTTCTCGCCAATGACACCGTGTCCGCGTTGCGCATAGTCCAGCGCGGTCGTTTCCATCGCTAAAATTACCACTACCTTCAAATCATGCGCAAACAATCATCAATTCGCTTGCTTTTGACAGTCTTCGTCCTGTTGACTGTTGCTGTAATCAATGTGCGCGGAGGAGAAATCCCCGACGCGGAACTTCGCCAGGAAGTCCAGAACATTCTGGCTCCGAAGATAACTTTACCGCAGCCAGTGGGCATGGAGCAGGTCAAACTGCAAGTTATCGCCCAGAAGACCGTGGAATACCTGACTCGCAGTCACATATCCCCTCTGGTGATGAACTCCGAATTGTCGGCGCGCTGGTACGAGGAATACTTTAAGATTCTGGACTACCAGAAAATGTATTTTATCCAGGAAGACCTGGACGAGTTCCGCAGTTACGAGACCATCCTCTGGGACAACAATTCCCGCTCTGTCAGAATCAAATTCGCCTTCGAGGTCTACCAGCGCTATCTGGAACGACTGCGCGAATGGACGGAGTACGCCGTGTCGCATCTTTACGACGAAGGCGATTTCTCCGTGGAAGAATACCTCGAACTCGACATGCGTGAGCAACCCTGGTGCGCCTCTCGCGCCCAGCGTGAAGACCTCTGGCGTCGCCGTGTCAAGAATATGATTCTCGCGGAAATGCTCAAGCAGGAAAAAAAGCAACAGAAAATGTCCGAGGCCTCACCTTCCGCCTCTGCCACAGAAGGGCAAGACAAAACCCAAGAGGCCGACCAGCAGGATACTGCCCAGGATACAGGCAGTACTGGTACGGAAAATACTGCCCACAAAATCAAACATTACACCGGCAAAGAACGCCAGATCCACAATCTGTTACAGTTCTACAAACGTCGTAGCCGCGAAATCACCTCTATTGAAATCCTGGAGTCGTTCCTCGATGCCCTCGGCGGACTGTTCGACCCCCATTCTGTTTACATGTCTCCCTCTACAGAGGAGGATTTTGACATCGGCATGAGCAACTCCCTGCAAGGCATCGGCGCCACCCTGTCGGTCAAGGACGGATACATTACCATCGTTGACATCATGCCCGGCTCGCCCGCCGAACTCAGCGGGCAAGTGCAGGTTGGCGACCGCATCGTGGCCGTGGCGCAGAAAAACGGAGAGCCTGTCGATGTCGTGAACATGAGCCTGAACAAGGCTGTGCGCCTCATCCGCGGTCCGAAAGGCACCGAGGTCATTCTGACCATCATCCCCGAAGGCAGTTCCAGCGAAACCCTTGTCCCGCTGGTGCGTGACAAAATCAAGGTTAAGGGGGCAGAGGCTCAGGGCGAAATCATCCAGGAGTCGCTTCCCAATGGAAATACGAAGCGCCTACTGCTTATCTATCTTCCGGCCTTCTACCATGATTTCAAAATTGACAAAAATTCCAGTGGCGATGATCCTCCTCCAAGTTTCACCACAGTAGACATCATCAAAATCATCACGGATTTTGAGAAAAAAGGGTCGATTGACGGCATCATCCTGGATTTGCGAGGCAACGGAGGCGGCTCCCTGGAGGAGGCCATTGACTTGGCGGGAATCTTCCTGCCATACTCACTGCTTTCAGGATTCCCAGTGGTTCAAATCAAAGATTCCCGTGGCAAACTGGACGTCCGCAAAACCAGAGAGTCTAGCCTGGAACACAAATACGAATTTCTCAAAAAGGGAAAATGGGGGTTTAAGGATGAACAAGGCAATGTCAGCATTGTCGATTTTTCAAAATACAAATTCGACAGGTCATTTAACTATCCGCTGACAATCTTGACCGACAGATTCAGCGCCTCCGCCTCGGAAATCGTCGCCGCCTGCTTGCAGGATGCGGGCCGCGCCGTTGTCTTTGGGGACAAGTCTACTCATGGCAAGGGTTCGGTGCAGACTGTCGTGGACTTGGACAATGACCGTATGATTAGGCACATCAAAAGCAAAATCAATGAAAATTACAACAAGGACAAGAAAGAAGACGGCAGGTCTGATATTTTTGGCAGCACCGGGGCTGTCAAGTCCACGATAGCGAAATTCTACCGCATCTCTGGAGGCTCTACGCAGGAGCGCGGCGTCACGCCAGACATCATCTTCCCCTCTTTCACCGACTACATGGAACTCGGCGAAAACAAGTTGCCGAACCACCTGCTCTATGATGAAATTCGTCCCGTTATCTATCACAGGCAGTCCTTTGCCGATAAATACCGCGAACCCTTCCGCCAGGAAATGCAAAACTTCCTTGACCACAGCGCCGAATATCAGGAATATCTCAAAGACCTTAAATTCTTCGAGGAATTTCATCAAATCAAGCGTCTGCCTTTGCAGTTGGAAGCTCGCCGCCTCTACAATGAAAACGAGGGAAAAGCCCTCGACATGTTCAAGAAATTCCAGGCGGAACGAAAGAACTCGCGGAAACGTCTGCTTGACGAGGAGGACGAGGACGAAGAGGACATCAAGAAGGAAGATATCCTCCTCCACGCCGTCTCCTATGCCATGGCCAGAGGGCTTGCCAGTTTTGAGGCCGTCCCCCAGGCCGCCGCCGAATGACACAAAAACCACTTTCAGGAATACGAATATGCTAGAAGAACAACTCCTGCAAGTTCGCGCTGCCGTGGCCGAAGCGGCCAAGGCTGCCGGACGCGACCCCCAGACCGTCAAGCTCCTGGCCGTCAGCAAGACCTTCCCCGCCTCGGATATCCAGCAGGCGTGGGAGGCTGGCCAGCGTGCCTTCGGGGAAAACCGCGTCCAGGAACTATCCGAAAAGGCACCGGTCCTGCCTGCCGACTGCGAGTGGCACCTCATTGGGCATCTCCAGCACAACAAGGTTAAGCAGGCCCTGGAGCATGCGGCCTGGATTCATTCTGTCGATTCCCTGTCCCTGCTGCGCCGCCTTAATCTGCTGGCTGAACAAATGGGAAAATCTCCGAAGATTCTCCTAGAAGTCAATGTCTCCGGCGAAGAATCCAAATTCGGCCTGAAGCCAAGCGAAGTCCGCGACCTTGTGCTGGCCGCGCAGGGCGGTCCCTGTCGCCTCTGCGGCCTGATGACGATGGCGCCGCTGGGGGCCGAGGATGCCGTCCTGCACTCCGTCTTCGGCGGTCTGCGTGCTCTGCGCGATGAAGTTTCTGTCGCCACCGGCCAGCCTTTGCCCGAGTTGTCCATGGGCATGTCAGGCGATTTCCGCGTTGCCATTGCCGAGGGCGCGACCATCGTGCGCATCGGCACTGCCATTTTCGGCCATCGATAAGCCATGCTCAATCCCGAAATCCTCCATTTTGGTTCCGTCAGCATCCGTTGGTACGGCGTCTGCGCCGCCATCGGCCTGCTTGCCGCCTATCACCTGATGTCGCGCCGTCGGCAGAAATACAATTTCACCGAGGGGCATGTCTCCGACCTGACCTTCTTCTGCATGGCGGGAGCCATCGTCGGTGCGCGGCTGGCCTACGTCATCCGTTTCTGGAATCAGGAGTTTGCGGGGCGTGGCCTGGCGGAAATCTTCAAGGTCTACAACGGGGGGCTTGTCTTTTACGGCGGCTTCCTCGGAGCAGTTATCGTCGGCGCCATTCTCTGCCGTTTCCGCAAATGGCCATGGGGGCAGGCCTCGGATTTGATGACCCCAGCCCTGCCACTGGCCCATGCGTGCGGGCGAATCGGCTGCCTGCTGAACGGCTGTTGCTTCGGCTTCCCCTATCAGGGCCCGCTGGCTGTGGATTACGGTGTCCACGGCGTCACGGTCCTGTATGTCCAGAAGATGCTCGGACAGGTTCCTGCCGAAGCCACGGTGCCTCTGCCGACCTTCCCCATCGAGGGCATAGCCGCCATCGTCAACCTGCTCATCTGCCTGGCTCTGCTCTGGGCGGAAAAGCGCGGCTTAGCCAAGAACCGGCTTTTCTTCCTGTACGGCCTCATCTATCCCGTCACCAGATTCTGCACGGAATTTGGCCGCGGCGACTATGTGACGCTCAACCACGGCCTGACCCCCGCCCAGTGGACGTGCCTCTGGATTCTCCCCCTCTCCGCCCTCGCATTCGCCTGGCTCACCTGGAAGCAGAACAAGACGGCTGTCAAGCCCCAGGACAAGCAATGAGCGAAGACGATCTCCGCCATAGTTTCGTGGTTGAACCCCAGGAAGCGGGCACCCGACTGGATGTCATCCTGGTACGGCGCTGGCCGGAACGCCCACGCGCTTTCTTCCAGAAAATCCTTGCCGACGGTGCCATCACCACTGGCGGACGGCGCCTGAAACCTTCGGAGAAACCATCGGCTGGTCTCTGTATCGATATGGTTTGGCCTGAAGAGCGCCCTGCGGAACCGCCCGCCCAGGAAATCCCCCTGGACATCCTGTACGAGGACGACAATATCCTCGTGCTGAACAAGCAGGCGGGACTGGTCGTCCATCCCGGCAGCGGTCTTCAGGACGGCACGCTCGTCAACGCTTTGCTCGCCCACGACGAGGAGACTTTCTCCGCCATGCTGGATGCCGACCAGCGCCCGGGAATCGTTCACCGTCTGGACGGCGATACCTCGGGCGTCATGGTCGTCGCCAAGGATTTGGCTTCTGCCAGCCGCCTCAAGAAGCAGTTTCAGGCGCACACCGTCCAGAAGACATATCTCGCCATTGTCCAGGGGACTTTCGACGGTACCCTGGCCGGTTCCTGCGACCAGCCGATAGGCCGAAGCCCCCGCGACCGTTGGAAGATGGCCATCCGCACCGACGGCAAGGAGGCCCACACCCGCTTCCGTGTCCTGGCGGAAGGACATGGCTGTTCGCTCCTGGCCTTCCGCATCCTCACCGGGCGCACGCACCAAATCCGCGTGCACTCCGCCTGGCTCGGCCATCCCGTCCTTGGGGACCAGACCTACGGCCCGCGCAATCCCCGCGCCAGTTCCGGCCTCCTGCCGGCTCCGCCACGTCAAATGCTCCATGCCTGGCGTCTGACGCTGACCCACCCGGCTACGCAAGAATCACAGACCTTCTATGCACCTCTGCCTGACGATTTCCGGCAAATGCTCAGTGCCTTGCTCGATTCTTCCGAAATTCCAGATTTTCTAGAAATCCTCCAGGATTTTTGACTCGCCAGAGGCCGTGAAGCGGACGAGCAAGCAATCCTTCCCGACCGCTAATTTTAGGCATGATTTGCCGATTGGCATTTCCAGATTAAATTATCTACAAAACAAATTTCCCAGTGCTGACGCGACCGACCGATACGGCCTTTTCCATCTTGACTTATGCAAAACACTCAGCAACTTAATTTCTGCTTTGAAGGCGACAATCGTCTGTCCGACAATCTTCTACAGGGGAAATTCCTGCATCTGGTGGAGTTTGTGACGCCCTTGACCGCCAGTCCGCGCGAGGAATCACTCGCCCTGACGCGCAAGTTTGCCGAGGGACTCAGCGCGGAGGACGACATTTTCGCCGTCACTGTCGATGACAGGCTGCTCGGTCTTGCCTCGCAGGACCCAGGCGACTATGCCGCGGAAATCCTGGAATCTTCGCACAAGCCGGTCATCCTGACCATTTCCGGTTGCGGTTCGGACATCATGCGCGTCAAATCCCTGCTCGCCGAGGCTAAATCCCGTGGCATCCGCAATGTTTTCCTGACCACGGGGCTCTTGCAGGCGGACGGTACTGATACCCTGCCGTTCTTGGATTCCGTGGCCATGCTTCGTCAACTGAACACGCCGGACAACCAGGAGTTCCACTTCGGCTGTGCCGTAAATCCCTACCAGTACCTGCTGGAAACACAAGTCCTTCAGTACGCCAAGTTGAAAAAGAAAATCCAGGCCGGCGCCTCCTTCTTTGTCTCCCAGGCGGGCTGGGATATGAAAAAGGCCCAGGAACTCCAATGGTTTCTGATGAAGGCGGGCGAAGCCGTCTCCGTCTTCGCTCGCATCTGCGTCTTCACAGCGGAAACCGTCAGGCAAATCAATGCTCCCTGGCACGGCCTGCAAATCCCCCTGGCCATCGCCTCGCTCCTAATGCAGGAAGCAACCGATGATCCGGACAAATTCCTCGAACGCCAGTTCAGTCGCCTGGCCCTGCAAATCGCCGGCTACCGCAAATTGGGATACGCCGGCGTCCAAATCATGGGCATCAAAGACAACGCCATGCTCCGCCAACTGCTCGCCGCCGCCCGGGAGGCCGATGCCAAATATCCAGATTTTGCCTCCTGGCTACAGGCCTGGAACGCTGAAATCGAACGCTACGAAGTAACCCCCTCCCTGACACCCCACTACCTGTTCCAGAATTTGCTCCTGCCAGGGCATCAGGACTATGCCGATTCTGAGCCGTTCGCCAACGGCCTTTCTCCGCAACCTCCACTCTGGAAAGACAAGGCGACGTCCTGCCTCTGGTCAAAACTGGCCTCCCCCAAGGCTCCTGCCTGGCTGAAGAATTTCGCGCAAAAACTGTCCGGACGGACACCGAGCGACAACCTCCGTCTGGCCGAGTGCGGCTATCTCTCCAATGATTCCTGCCCCAAGCATCTGACAACTGGCCAATGCGGCTCCAGCCGCTTTGACGGCAGTTGCGAAGACGGCTCACGCCCTTGCTTCTTCTTGCGCGTCATGCGGCTGCTGGCCGCCCAGAAGCGGTTGGCAGACCTGGAAAAGCCTCCAGTGGCCAGCCGGGCTGACGCCAATTCCCCTTCTCAACCATGATTATCCGCAGTAAATCTGTTGAAGCCACCGAGGCCCTGGGACGGCTGCTGGCCGCCTGCCTGCAGCCTGGAGATGTCCTGGCCTTTCACGGCGACCTGGGCGCCGGCAAGACCGTGCTGTCGCGCGGGCTGGCCAGAGGGCTCGGCGTCGAGGAGGCGGTTACAAGCCCCACCTTCACCATCGTCCAGGAATACCCTCTGCCCAACGGCATGTTCCTCTACCACCTGGACATGTACCGTATCCCCGACGACCAGTCGGCCATTGCCTTCGGCATCGACGAATTTCTGTTCAACAAGCAGGCCTATACGCTCGTCGAATGGCCCCTCCGAATCCCCCGCCTGCTGGGAGACAAGGCCCTCAATCTGACGCTGAGGCACTGCGACGAAACTACGCGCGACCTGGAAATCCCCGATTCGCTCGCCGCACATTTGCCCACAGAATTGTTCCCCCCAGACTTGACCATTCTCAAATAAGCCATGCTTTCCGCCGCCCTTGACACTTCCCTGGGATTCTCCTTCGCCCTGCTGCAAGATGGCAAGGTTCTCCTTGATATCTTCGAGGAAGGAACCGGACGCGACAGCGACCGCCGTCTCGCTCCTTGGCTCCAGCATAATCTCCAAAGCCTCAACTTGACCTGCGCGGACATCGAGGCCTGGACCGTCGGTCTGGGCCCCGGCAGCTTCGCCGGCCTCCGTTGCGGTATCGCCCTGGCCAAAGGCATCTGCCAGGCCACGGGCGCCAAACTGCGCGGATGTCCCTCTGGCCCCGCCCTCCTGGCCCGCGCCGATACCGCCGACGCCCTGACTGCTGGCGTCGTCTACGACGGTCGCTGCGGGGAAATCCTGCTGGCCCAGTTCCAGCGTCAGGCTGTCGGCCTGCCCTGGCAAGCCATGTCCGCGCCGTTGCCGTTAGCTCCCGAAAACTTGCCGCAGTTTGCCTGCGCCTGTCTGGTGACCGCCCAGCCGGACATAATCCCTCTGCTGCCGACTGCCTCGGCGGCGCTTGTCCAGACAGTCTCCGCTCTCAGTGCCGTGCCCTTGGTCGCCGATGAGACAATCCCCTGGCCTGCAACGGCGGCGGAGCAGGAGGAATCCTGCACGCCGTTGTACGTGCGCCCGCCGGTATTCGTGTCGCCTGCCACCGTCCGCAAGGTCTGACAATACCATGAAACGCATTTCGCTGCTAATCCCCGCCCACAACGAAGAAGAGGCACTGCCGCTTCTCTACCAGGAGATTTGCGCAGTGGTCGACAGGCTTCCGCAGTACGCGTGGGAGTTTCTCTTTGTGGACGACGGCAGTACCGACGGTACCTTGGCCTTGCTCAGGACCTGGCATCAGCAGGATGGGCGCGTCCAGTACCTCTCCCTGTCGCGCAATTTCGGCAAGGAGGCGGCGATGCTGGCCGGCTTTTCCGAGGCGACTGGCGATGCCGTCATCCAGCTGGACGCAGACCTCCAGGACCCGCCCTCCTTGCTCCCAGAAATGCTAAAATGGTGGGAAGAAGGCTACGATGACGTCTACGCCCGCCGTCGCTTCCGTGGACAGGAAAGCTGGCTGCGCCGTCGTCTCTCCCTGCTTTTCTACAGCCTGCTGCGCCATTCAACGCGCATAACCGTCCCCGGAAACACGGGCGATTTTCGCCTGCTGGACAGGCGTTGCGTCCAAGCCCTGTTGCAACTGCCGGAGCATCATCGCTACACGAAGGGGCTTTACAGCTGGATAGGCTTCCGCAAGAAGGAAATCCTCTTTGACCGCCAGGACAGATGCGCGGGCAAGACATCCTGGAGCCTGCTGTCCCTGTTCGCTTTGGCCATAGACGGCTTTCTGACCTTCACCACCCTGCCGTTACGCCTGGCAACATACCTGGGACTGTTCGTTTCCACCTACGGTTTCTGCTACGGAGTCTGGGTCATTATCAAGACCCTGGCCTTCGGTGAGAAGGTCACTGGCTATGCCTCCATGATGACCGTAATCCTCTTCCTTGGCGGCGTCCAGCTGCTGTCCCTCGGCGTCATCGGCGAATACCTCGGTCGCACTTTCGAGGAAACCCGCCGCCGCCCGAATTTCCTCATTGCCGAACGGTCAACCCCGCGCGACAACTGAACTTCTACCCCAAAAACAGGTGGAAATGACCATGAAAAAACTGTTCACTATCGCTTTCGCCATTTTCCTGCTCGCCTATTTCACTGGCTGCACTACCTACACCAGCCATACCACCTATGCCGATGGCTCTAGCCAGGACTATACCACCGTCGCCCCAGACTATTCCGCCATCCTCGCCTCGCTCTTCCTAATCCCCCTGGTCTTCATTGTCGCCGACAGCCATCATTTCCACCACCACCATCATCACCATCATGGCCCCGCCATGCCTCCTCCTGCGCCGCGCGGCTACCGTCGCTGAATGCTGAGCATGGAGATGCGCGGCGTGGAGATGCGCAAGCTCCGCCTTGCGCAGAATTGAGCGTGGAGATGCGCGGGCTCTGCCCCGCGCAAAAAAAAGAAATGTGGTACTGGAACTTACAAAAAACACCCTCTGAACTGCATGGAATGCTCAAACTCCTCCAGGAGTTCATTCCCGTCACGCCCTCACCAGACGCGCAGAACAACCTTCTCCGCTTTGAGCGACTCGAAGCCGACGGTCTTGCCTGCGAGGTGACTTTTGATTCCCAGGGTGCCCTGGTCCGCTACAATTCGCTGGCTGCCGCCACTCGTGGCCTCGGCAATGTCCTGGCTGGCCTCCCGGGGCTGGAGATCTCGCCGTTCACCATGAACGGAGTCATGCTGGACATCTCCCGCAACAAGGTCTTTTCCCTCGATGGCCTCAGGAAAATCTTCTGCCGCCTGGCTCTGCTCGGCTTCAACACCGTCCTGCTCTATGCGGAAGATACATACGAACTGTCAGATGCCCCGTATTTTGGCTACATGCGCGGACGCCTGACCGCCACGGAAGTCCGCCAGGCCGACGACATCGCAAACTCCCTCGGTCTCGAACTCATCGGCTGCATTCAGACGCTCGGGCATCTGGAGCAATACCTTCGCTGGAATCTCAACGGCTACCACCAGAAAATCCAGGACACTTCCAGCGTCCTTATGGTCGGCACCGAAGAAACCAAGGCTCTCGTCGCCAATATGCTTGACTTCTGGAGCACCAATCTCCGCTCTCGCCGTCTCCATATCGGCATGGACGAAACCCACGACCTCGGCAGGGGACGCTATCTCGACCATTACGGATACACTCCTGGCTACGAACTCTTCAACCGCCAGCTCCAGATGACCTGCGCCCTTTGCGCTGAACGCGGTCTCCGCCCCATGCTCTGGGACGACATGTTCTTCCGCCTCGGCAATCCAGAGCAGGCCTATTACTCCCTCACGACTAAAATTCCCCAGGATGTCCTTGACAAAATCCCCGCCGGCGTCCAGACCGTCTACTGGGACTACTACAACCGCGACCAGCAGTTCTACGAGGACTTCCTCCAACTGCACCGCGACCAGGGCCTCGAGCCAATCATGGGCTCAGGAATCTGGATTTGGTCAAAACTCTGGTTCGACTACGACAAGGCTCTGAACACGCTCCGTCCTTGCGTCAACGCCTGCCGCAAACTCCAGGTCAGGGAAATCTTTTTCACAATGTGGAATGACGACGGAGCCATCTGCCATTTCGACTCCGCCTGGACTGGCCTCGTCAAGGCTGCCGACCTGGCTTTTGGCCTTGATGACGATGACCTCACCGCCCGCCGCTTCCACGCCGTCACTGGCGGAGATTTCCGCCTCAATCTCACTGTCTCCCGCCTCAGCAAAGATGTCAGCAATGGCCATGAGGGCGGCATGGCGACCTTCTACGACGACCCGCTTCTTGCCCTCGCCTGGCGCAACCTCCAGCTCCTACCTGGTACGCCAGTCGATGACCTCCTGGATGACTACCGCCAGGTCCGCGAAACCCTCGCCGAACACAGGGAACAAAAGGACATCGCCGACCTGGACTACGCCTGGCATCTGGCTGATTTCCTCTACCAGAAGCTCTCCATGTTCAAAACCATGTTCGCCGCCTATCAGGCCAAGGACCTGGCCACCCTCAAGCAAGTGCGCGACGAGCTTCTCCCCTCCGTCATCGCCGCCTTCGACAAGACCATGCTTTGCTTCCGTCGCCAATGGCTAGCCTGCGCCAAGCCCTTTGGTCTTGACACCATCCAGCGCCGCGCCTTCGGTTGCCGCGAACGACTCAACGAACTGAACCGCCGCCTCACCGACCTCCTTGACGGCACCGCCACTTCCATCCCCGAATGGGATGAGCCGCTCCCCGACCAGCCGCAACGCATGATCCTCTATCGCGATGTCGCCTCCGCCAGCACTTGCTGGTAGCGCATTCGCCGTTTTTTTCTCTACCGTCGCTTGAAAAATCCTCTGCGTGGCATTATGTTAATAGAACATACCGAATCACTATCGGACTTTTAAACCTGGAGAGGTGACAGAGTGGCCGATTGTGCAGCACTGGAAATGCTGTTTACCTTACAAGGTAACCTGGGTTCGAATCCCAGCCTCTCCGCCATTTTTAAGTACAAAATCGCCACTTTTTTGCCATTTTTTGGCCATTGAGTGGCTTTTTTTGTGCTTTCCGCACTTTATAAATCTCCACTTCAATCTGGCTTGAGCCAGTGAGGATTATTGCCGGGAAACGGCATTGCAGGTTTAAACGCCGCGAGGGGTTCGTGTTGCGGGCGTTTAGTTTTTCAATCTCCATTATGGGATGGCTGTGAAAAAACGAATAACCATTTCAAGGAGTTGCAAATGAAGAGGATTTTGTTTTTATTGGCGTTGGTTGGCGCGTGGTGCTTTGCGGAAATCCAAGTTGATTTTAGCAACGAGGAGACGCAGTTGGCGCTGGACAATGCGGACACAGCAAAGACATGGATATTCCCCGCCGATTCGTCGAAATGGATTGGCCAGCGCAATCTAGAGCGCAGTTCAGTCGCGGAAGGCATCAAATTGACAATCACAGGCCGCGATTCCAACATCGAGCATAAGGATTTGAATATCGATGCGGCGAAATATCCAAGAATCAAAATCGAATACAAGGCGTCGGGCTTTGCCAAGGCGACAAGCGGCGAAATCTTCTTTGCCACTACCAGCGCTCCAAAATACAACGGCAATGTCTATTTCAGGATACCTTCTCTTGTTTTGGACGGCAAATGGCATACGATGGTTCTTGATGTGGAAAAGAACCTTCCCTCAGGCGCCAAGTATTGGACAGGCACGATCCGCAAACTCCGTCTGGATCTTGTCAATGAGTTCCCTGGCGAAATCATCCTGAAGAAGATAGAGTTCCTGCCGCCCGCGCCTATCGTTCCCGAGGAGGCGACAGAAATCCAGGCTTCCAAGCCTGGGTGGCTCTATCCGAAAGAGGCGTTTCTCGACGGCAAACTGGACTTGACTCTGCCGCCCGCAATCTACTCCGTATATTTTTATGGCGACATGCCCTCTGGCCTGACAACGCACCCTGCGCTCGGCGGCGACGCCGACGGCAATCTGCTCGGACGCGTCAATTGCGCTGACGGCAAACTGCATCTTGAGGCAACGGCGCTGCCAGACGAATGTTCGATTTTCATAACCGCTGCGAAGGAACGGCCAGTCGTTGTGGGGCATGGCCTTCCCGCGAAGGTGAAAGTCGATATCGGCAAGTCGGAAGTGCAGACAATCTCAAAATACCTCGTGTTCGACAAGAACATGCCCTACTGGAAGGGCAAACTGATCTATCCCCAAGGCGCCTTCTACACCGTCGGCGACTGCGCGGCACGGCATTCCTTCAATCTGGAGAGTGCCAACATCCAAAAGGCGGTCTTGCAGATTTCGGCGGACGATGTGATACAGCGCGTCGCGTTGAACGGCAACGATGTGAAAGGGCACCTTTCCGCCAACTGGCAGGAGCCGTCTGTCTTCGATGTCACGACAATGCTTCAGACTGGCAGGAACCTTCTGGCGATAAAGTGGCGCAACAACGGCGACGTTGGCGGTTTGCTCTACGAATTGGATGTCCTTTATGACGACGGCAGGTTTGTCCGAATCGCCTCTGGCGCGGATTCAAAGGTGCGACTGGCGGATGGCATGGCGGCGGACTGGGTGGCGATGGATTCAAATGAAGATGGCTTTGCCTCTGCGGGGATGGCGAACGCCGCGCCGAACAGCCCATGGATATTCGTCTTACCGTATGTCGATTTGCAGCCGCCGTGCGGCGATGTCAAGGTCAAAATCGACGCGCCGGAAAAGGTTGGCGATGTCAAAGACGTAATCGTAAAAGTCAGATTAAGCGGAACGCCAGCGCTAACAGACAACGAGATTGGATGGCTTTATCTTGAGATGCCAGACGGCACGAAGATACAGGTCCTGAGCGGCGAACTGCAGAAGATGTTTAAGCGTGCAGACGACGGCTCATACAGTGCCGAGTTCAAGGAATTTGCGCTGCCACAGGTCGGCGGCGCCCTCGATGTCGTATTTAGGGCGGGCGTGCATGGCCGCACGGCAAAGGGCGAGAGTTCCAGAAAAATGGCTCTGCTTGACAGGAAACTGTCCGACTACGGCACCAGACTGGAATCGAAACTGCAGGCCAGCGACGGCGGTTCGCCTATCGTGATGGTCAACGGCAAGCCGTTCTTCCCCGTACTGCTTTCGACATCCTATCCCAAGAATCCGACAGGTTTCGAGCACAAGAAGCAGGGCGTGAACGTGCGCGTAATGGTCGCTGGCGGCAGAGCAACGACATGGTGGACAGGGCCAGACACCTACAACTTTAGCCAAGTCGATCTGAAAATCAACGAATGTCTTCGCGAAACGCCAGACGCATACATTTCCGCTTACATTTGGTGCATGCCGCCGAACTGGTACGAAAAGACCTATCCCGAACGGGTTAGCATCAACAGCGACGGCAAGATTTTCCCGTACTATGTGGCAACCGTAACCTTCTCAGGCGAAGAGTACCGCAAGGACGCGAAGAAGGCGCTCAACGCTATCGTCAGCCACTTGGAGGAGCAGTTCGGCAGCCGCATCCTTATCTATAATCTGATCGGCGGCATTTCCTGCGAATGGCAGGGCTGGGGCGCCCATTCGATGGCGCAGCACAAGCGACTGGCGGACTACGGCCCGACCGCGCAGCGCGACTTCAAAAACTACGCCGCAAAGCGCGGCGTGAAGGTCGATGGCGCCCCCGCGTACGACGAGAGAATGCATTCTATCGACGGTATCTTCCGCAATTACGCAACAGACGCCGTCTCAATGCTTTATGATGAATACTATTCGGAAAGCATCGCGACTTGCATCACAGAATTCGCCAAGGAAGTCAAGACGATTCTGAATCGCAGGAAAATCGTGGGCGCATATTACGGCTATCTGTTTGAGTACGCCAACATGGAATATTGCCTCAACAGTGCGGGACACAATGCGCTGAAAATCCTGCTGGATTCGCCTGACGTCGATTACGCTATGTCGCCGCAGTCATACGGACATCGCGCCATCGGCTATCCGATGGAGGACATGAAACCGTTTGCTTCGCTTTGGAAGCACGGCAAGATGTCGCTGATTGAGGACGACATGCGCACTCACAAGACTGAGGCGACCGACTTCTACCAGACGCTGAATCTCGAGATGACGCGTGCCGTCTTCCAGCGCGACTGGGCGCTCATGCTTTCAAGGCGCACTCCTATCTATATCTTCCCGATTGTCGGAGGCAACGAGGCGGATGACCCTGCCATCCGCGCAGATTTGGAGCAGGCGCGCCGCGCTGGACAGTATATCTTCGAGAAGAATCTGCCGCGAAAGGCAGAAATAGCGGTCGTCGTCGATGAAAATTCGTGGTGCTATCTTGCCCCGCATGCGGGGCGCGTCGTGAATCCGACGGCGCGAATGAGTTGGTACGCACACAACGGCATGCGCCGCGACTCGCACCGTGCGACGCAGCAGTTGACAGGCGATTTGGTCTATGTGCAACGCGAACGGCTTGGACAGTGCGGCGCACCGTACGACAGTATCCTGCTAACGGACGTCCAGGCACACGCCACCGAATACAAATTGTGGATTTTCCTCAACGACTTTGAAAACGGCGCGACGCTTCAGGACGCCGTCTCCGCCATCCGCAAGGCGGGCGGCTCGATGCTTGTCACATACGGCGCAGGATTCATAGGAAAGGACGGCATTTCCGTCGAAAAAATGTCCCGCCTCTTCGGCCTCGACTTGAAGCAGATCGAAGCGGGACCGCTGCAAGTCGTATGGACGACGCCCGCGCAGGAAGGTTCCGCACGCGTCCTTTTCGGACCGACGGAAAACGTGCCCCTGCGCTTTGCCTGCGCCGACAGGAAGGCGACAGTTTATGGACGCTTCGTCGATTGCGACGAGCCTGCTATTGCACGCAAGGGAAAGGTCGTCTTCTTTGGCGGCAGTCAACTCCAGCCTGAATTCATCGCGCAAGTCGCAAGAGAGGCTGGCGTTCATCTTTGGTGCGCGCCAGGCGATGCGCTTTCCGCTGGCAGCGGAATAGTCAGCCTGCATTCCGCGCGTTCAGGAAAGAAACACATTGCGCTGCCGCAGGCAAGCGACGTCGTCGATGTCTTTACCAAGGAAGTCGTGGCACGAAACACAACGTCGCTTGACATAGAGATCCCTGCCTTGACAACGCGCACATTCCTGCTCGGCGACAGCGAAGAGATACTCAAGGCACTAAATAAAGAATGGTAACATAAATGGCGTGGAATTTCTCGCCTCTCTGCCATTTTTAAGTACAAAATCGCCACTTTTTTGCCTTTTTTTGGCCATTGAGTGGCTTTTTTTCATGCCTTTCGAGGCTATAAACCTAACGTTTTTTCCCAAAACAGGGAAGGCAACAGAAGACATAAAGTGGCAGCACACGGAGTGTACGACTATACGTAGCCGCATGCAATGATGCGCAGCGTATGGGTGAGCATCACCAAAACCCAGTGCCTATGAGGGCGCGATAAAAACGTTACAGGCAATATAGCATCAGGATACAAAAAGGCTGTCGCTAGCCTTGTGAGGTTTGGCGACAGCCCTTGATGGCTATGATGCCTTATGCTTCGACAATGGCGGCTTCCGGCGCGTTCTTCTGCACAGAAGCGATGCCTTTCTTCATGACTGCCTCGCTCGGATAAGTCTCGCTCTGTCCGATGACCTGCGCATTCCGTGCCTTCAGGACGAAATAGACTTCGCCGTTCTTGGCGGTTTTGGTCTCAAAGCGGGTGGCATCGGCCGCATTGCGCTGCACAGAAGCAATGCCGCGCTTGGCGCCAGCCAGCGACTTGTACATCTGGCTGGTGAGGATGACTTCGCCGTTTCCAGCCTTGAGATTGAAAACGAACTTGCCGTTGGCTGCAGCCTTGATTACAAACTTTCCTGCCATGGTGATACTCCTTTCGTTTTGTGGGAAAATGCAATCCACATCGGCGTGGACCGCAAACACAACTCCAGATAGTTCAAGCAAAGCACTCTGAAGATTAATATAACATGGGAACAAGGGAATACAACTTTGTTTCTCAAATTGACGAGAAAGGCAAAATAATCGGAAAGCCTCCTGGATGCCACACTGAGCAAGCAAGGAGGCTTTTATTGGTCAGGACAGCGGTTGGCAAATGTTTGCCAGGCGCCGAGCGAATCAGAGGATGACCTTGTTAAGGCTGTATTCCACAAGACCCTCGGCACCTGCCTGCATCAGGTCCGGGATCAGGTCTCGGGCCACATGCTTGTCGATGACAGTAGTCAGCGAGAACCAGTTCTCATCGGTGAGATGGGCGACGGTCGGACGCTGCAGGGCAGGAAGCAGGGCGATTACCTGGTCGAGCTTGTCCTTGTGGACATTCATCATGAGGCCGACGCGGTTCTCTGCCGTCAGGACGGCTTGCAGCAGGAGGGCCAGGCGGTCCATTTTCCTGCGCTTGAAGGGATCCTGGGCGGCCTGGGGATTGGCGATGAAGCGGGTGGTCGTCTCGCAAAGGGTGTCGATGATTTTCAGGTTGTTGGCTTTCAGACTGGAACCAGTTTCCGTGATTTCGACGATGGCATCGGCTAGATACGGCGGCTTGACTTCCGTGGCTCCCCAACTGAACTCGACGGTGGCGTTCACGCCGTGTTCGGCCAGGTAGCGACGGGTCATGCCCACGGCTTCCGTGGCAATGCGCTTGCCCTCCAGGTCCTTCGCCTCCTTGATGTCCGAGCCGTTGGGGACGGCCAGCACCCAGCGAAGTGGCTTGCGACCGACTTTGCCATAGACAAGTTCCGCGATTTCGACGACGTCCAAGCCGTTTTCAACCACCCAGTCATGGCCGGTCAGACCACAATCTAGCAGTCCTTCGGCGACATAACGGGACATTTCCTGCGCCCGCAACAGGACACATTCGATTTCCGGGTCGTCGATGGAAGGATAATAGGACCGGGATTGGATATCAATCTTGTATCCAGCCCTCAGGAACATGTCAACGGTGCTTTCCTCCAGGCTTCCTTTCGGCAGGCCAAGCTTCAAGACAGGCATTGTGAGTTCTCCTCTATTTTGAGACAACGCGTTATTTTTTGTAGACAGTGGCAGGGTCGAAGACACGCTCTTCGATGACGGTCAGTGAGCCGTCTTTCTCCACACGGCGGAAAAAGCAGCTGGGATAGCCTTCATGGCAGGCGGAGCCACCGACCTGCTCAATCTTGAAGATTACGGTGTCCAGGTCGCAGTCGATGAGGATTTCCTTCACCTTCTGGATGTTGCCGGAACTCTCGCCCTTGACCCACAGGCGCTTGCGGCTGCGCGTCCAATAGGTGGCGACGCCGGTGGCGAGCGTCTTTTCCCAGGCTTCGCGGTTGATGTAGGCCACCATCAGCACTTCGCCAGTCTGCCAATCCTGCGCTACCGCCGGAATCAGGCCATCTGCACTTTTTGAAAAATCCAATTCTACCATTTTCTCGTTTTCCTTGTCCAAGTTCGTGACATGTCCAAATGGGGCTTCGCATCATGCCTACGTGGGCGTTGCCTCCTGCGTCCACGTGGGCAGCGTCTGTCCAGCCAGGGTTCTCAAAGCCGTCATTTGCATACTATAACACACCTTCCACTGTTTTACACATGCAATGGTTTCCCCAGCAAGGCAAAAGGCAGGCACTTTTTCCACAAGATACTGGTCAAATATGAATCTTGCCGGTTATCTTGAACCATGCCCTGCGTGAGCAATTTGCGCGAAGGTTAAGCCGAAATGCGCGAGGCATGAAGGATAGGGCATAAGATTGAGGCTCGCCTGATTACCATTATCTAGGCTCAGTAAAAATTCTTGGATTTCTTGCTTGCAAAACAAGATTCTGGGGATTACTTTATTGTATTGGCCTTGTGTCGCTGGAAATGTGGGCCTAAGCCTGCGTTTTGAAAGTTTGTCAGATACGCAAAAAAACAGAGGCGTCGATAATTTATGCAGTCTGCAAGAAAAGTTCGCAATATTCTGGTCTGGTGTCTTTTTGGTCTGTTGACCTGTTGCGTCCTGCCGTTGTCGGCGGTAGACGAATATGAGCTTGACCTGGAGTTTCTGCGCCTGTTGAGCGAGATAGATTTCATGGACTACGCGCAGATGCAGGTCGCCCAGCTGGAGAAGAAGTATCCCGAACAGAAGGACAGCGTGAACCTCGAGAAGGCGCGTATCTACTATTCTACGGGCAAATCCAAATTGGCCGAGGAGGCCCTGAAGGCCATTCCCGCCAATTCCAAACTCAAGGACGATGTCACCTTGCTCAAAGCGCAAGTCTTCGCCGCTCGTCGGAACTGGGCCGAGGCCGACAAACTGTACCGGGCGTATTTCGCCGCCAACAAGAAACCTGTCTCTAACCGCCGCGTGGACAAGGACAATTTCGTGCTGGCCGTCAAAATCTACAACAACGTGCTCAAGGAATTGAACAAGCCTGCCGAGGCCAACAATATCCTGGAACTGCTGAAGTCCATCAAGGGGGCTGTTTCGGAACGGCAGTTGCAGTTCCTCAAACTCCAGGATGCCGTCGCCGTGGAGGAAGCGAAACTCCTGAAAGGCCAGCCGGTCAATGTCGGAGCCTTGCAGGGCTTGCAGAAGCAGTTGGCGGAAATGCAGTTCGTCCGCGATGGCGTCGGCGCTTCTGCCGCCCTCCAGATAGCCAGAATTCAGACCATCATTGGACGTCACAAGCTTCTGCCGCTGATGGCGGGCGGGGTTCCGGGCATTGCCACAAACGCCCCGAAGATTGCCGCCATCAAGGACTTTGCCGAGGCCGTCAAGACTGTCAACATGATTACGCCGTTCCTGGAGGAATTGGAGAAGAACGTCGGCACGGGCGACCAGGCCCATTCTCCGCTCGCCGAGGCCATGTTCCGCAAGGCCGCCGCCTTTGCCAGCCATTCCGTCGTCACCTACGCCATCGGGTTATCCGCCAAGGACAAGGATGGCAAGCCTAAGCAGGATCCCAAGATCCTTGAAAAGTCCCAGAACCAGGTGCGCGGTGCCGCCAAATATTTCGAGCAACTGCTCAACGAGTACCCTGGCTCGCCTTACGAGCAGCAGGCTCTGGCCGAACACAATGCCTGTAGCAAGTTCTCCGAGGCGGTTTTCGGCGTGGCTTTGTCCATGGCCGGCGGCGGCAATGCCGCCAAGGTCGGCGAAGACCTTGACAAGGCCAGGGCCTTCCTGCAACAGAAGAATTTCAAGGAGGCATATCCCCTGTGCCTTGACGCCCTGCGGTTGGCCCGCGCCAGCAAGAAACTTCCCGAAGTCGCCGGGCTTCTTATCCTCTGCCTGACGGACCGCGATGACCTGAACGGCGCTGCCGCTCTGCTGGACTACCTGAAGGATGTCGCTCCCAAGGCCGAGGGCACCGCCGACACGGCCTTGCGCTTCGGCGCCGCCGTGCGCGCCAAGGCTCTGGCCGAGAAGAACCCCGCCGTCAAGGACGACCTGATGAACCGGGCCATGAGCGCCTGGGACAATTTCGTTGACGCGGCCCCTGCCCATCCCTCGGCGCCAGATGTGGCCTTCGCCGTGGCGGAAAACGAATGGCAGAACGCCCAGAAATACGTCGATCTTTCCCGCAAGGCAAGCCAGCCAGAGGAGAAGGCCAAACTTCAGGCGGAGGCCAAGGCCGTCTTCGCCCGCGCCCTGCCCAAGTACCAGCGCCTCGTCAATGTCTTCAGCGCCTTCGACAAAGGCACCCGCGCCCTGTACAAGTTGGGCTGGATTTACGATATCCTCGACCAGCCTACCGAGGCTATCGACTGTTTCAACGGCTACTACGAGGCCGAGGACAATCCCAAATTCGCCGAAGACAAGTTGAATGGACGTTTCCGCGCCGGTCTGCTGACAATGCAGGGAGAGCACCCCGAAGAGGCTATTCCCGTCTTCACGGAACTGTCCGACGCCATAGGGCAGGGCGTCGAGGGGGTTTCGAAGAGTTCCAAGGTCGCCACCGACATCCTTGAGAATTGTGCCTGCTACCAGGGCTGGGCCGCCGACTGCGCCGGCGAAAAATTCACCCCCGTCCTGAATGTCTCGGCTCGGCGGACGCGGGAATTGCAGTCCAGAATTGACGGCTTCCGCGCTCGCCAGGAAGAAGGCAAGAAACTCCGCCAGAAGAATGACGAGGAGAAAAAGGCGGGCGACGCCGACTTGGAGGAAAATGTCATCCGCACGGTCAAGAGCATGGCAGACATGGATTTGGCCAAGTTGGGCAAGGAACGTGCCTACCGCCAGTCCACCGAAGATGTCACCAAGATGTCCGAGGCCGAGAAAACAGTCTACGAGCAGGCCATGCAGGAAGCCATCCGCAAGCAGACGGCCGAACTGCTGATTTCCCGCAAGAACGAGGTCTTTGGCGACCAGGAGGCCCTGAAGGCGCGTCAGGAGGCCGTGGACAAGGCCCAGGCCGACTGCGAGAGCGCCCTGGAGGCGGCCAAGAAGGACATCGCCACGAAGGGGCAAGAGGCCGACGACATGGCCAAGTTGGCGACATCCAGAAAGCAGGAAGCCGACAAACTGCGGGCGAGGATGGTCGAGACTGAAAAGGAACTGAATCTGGCCGATGCCGAGCGTCAGTTGGCGCAGAACGCAGTGGCCGAGGCGGAATCGGCTGTTGATTCCTCACAGGACAAGCAGCGCTCCGCCAAGCAGAAGGAACTTGACAAGGCCAACAAGGCCCTGGAGGAAATCAGCGCCAAATACGATGCTGCCTCCAAGGCCAACCGGGAGGCAACCTCGGAGGAAGTCAAGAAGCAGATTGCCGATTTGGAAAATGGACAGCGTGAAGCCCTGGAAAAGGCCAAGACTTTGCAATTGGAGAAGAAACTGTTGCAGGCGAAGATTGTCGTGGTGGAGAAGACGGCGCTGGTTGTGGAAGCCGAGCGCAAGGCCGTGGCCAGCCGCCTGAAATTCACCGCATTGTGCGGGGAACTTCTCTCGCTTGACGACGATGCGCGGCTGGCCCGTCAGCAGGAGGCGACCAAGGCCTGCGAGGAAGCCCTGGCGGCGGAGCGGGCCTGGAACGAGGCGCGTCATGCGCGGTTGCAGGCGATGAACGAAGTCAGCCTCGTCGAAGACAAGGAACTTGAGCAGGAAATTGCCGAATTGCGGAAATTGCAGGATGCCGAGGAAGCCTCGGTCGCCGATACCAGGAAGGAGTTCCTGGACTGGAAGCAGAAGGCCGTGGCCAATTTCCTGGAGTTCCAGAAGAAGTATCCCCAGTCTGACAAGATTCCCGATGTCCTGGCCCGTCTGGGTAGCATTTACCTGCTGGATGTCAAGGATTCCGCCAAGGCGCGGGAGTATCTGGCGCGTTTGACGAAAGACTATCCCAAGGCTCCGGCGGCCCGGAAGGCGATGTTCCAGTTGGGCAAGGCTCTGGCCGAGGAAGGCAAGATGGCCGAAGCCGCCGCCGCCTTCGAGAAGTACCTGAGCAATCCCGCCGAGGAGCCGACGTCAAACCTCCTGCATATCCTGACCATCAGCCTGGATGCTCAGGTGCCCGGCCCCGTTCTGGTCGCCGGCCAGGAATTGCTGAAGCGTGCCGAGGCCGACAAGCAGGCCGCGATTCCCGTTCCCAGGGTGCTTTATTCGCTTGGCCTTGCCAGCCTGCAGGCCAAGAAATACAACGACTGCGTGAAATATCTGGAGAAATTGCTGGCCGATTTCCCGCGTACAGCATATTTCTTCGACGCCAAGTTTGCCCTGGCTGAGGCGCGTGGCAGTGGCCAGAAGCCCGACTGGGACGGCCTGGAGAAGGATTTGACCGACATCCGCCTGAACGCCACCGACCCCGCCGTCGTCAACAAGGCGACGTGCCTGTATGCTGAGGCCTTGCTCAAGTCTGGCGATGCCTCCAAGAACGCCTCGGCTCTGTCCTGCTTCCAGATTGTCCTGCTGGCCGACCCTGCCAATCCCGCCAACCGGGAATGGCTGGAACGGGCGCTGTACGGA
>Ga0310786_10002328_pt1 | contig 29197 bp, 32 predicted proteins | sample AusTroGonzalo_MG_FD_203881 | JGI IMG/M metagenome (GOLD analysis project Ga0310786, IMG submission 203881) | Bovine rumen microbial communities from tropical cattle in Woodstock, Queensland, Australia - Gonzalo_03 (v2) (version 2) | ecosystem: Host-associated > Mammals > Digestive system >...
CGACTTTGCCGAAGGTTCTCTCCCCGAAGGAGATGAGTTTGGAAGATATGGAAAACTTCGTTGCTGGATGGGTGGCCTCGTCGGGCTCTCCTATTCCAGAATTACTGGTCTTCAGGCTTACGGGCACATTCCCGATGAAGTATTCGACGGATGGCTCGACTGGGCCCTCTCCAGAGGAAGCGGAGGCCTGATAACCCTCGGAGCCCGTAAGGGTACCGGACGTAAATCGAAGAGACTCAAGACAAGATACAGATAACTTTAAAGCATTTTTGACTATGGAAGCAAAAAAGAACCAGGGAAAGGATCAGCCCATGCAGGACATGCAGGAGCATAAGCTGTCCTATGACGACATGAAGAAAGCTCTGAACGAGCTGTACAATGACTATCAGAAACTGATGCGCGAGTATCAGGGGGCGGTCCGTGCACTGAACAACATCGATTCCACCGGCTTCTTCCTTCAGTATGCATTCAAGGTGATGGAACACGTCGAGATGTACAGTCCGGAGTTCGTAGAGAGCATGGGCAAGAGGATCGAGCTGGTCCTCACCAAGTTCTCGTCCCTGATGGAAGAGGAGGAACAGCCTGACAAGGAGGAAGGAAGTGAAGCCTAACGCCTACTTCTACGAGAAGTGCAGTGACGTCTCGTTCTTCCGGATATGGATCGAGTTCCTCGGTCCGTATCACCGGCTCACTGCCCGGGAGAGGGATGTGGCGGCTAGGATACTCCTTCAGCATCACATCCTGAGCGAGAGCATTCCCGATCCGGAGGTTCTCCGCGACGTCCTCTGGTCGAGGAAGTCATGCAAGGACATGATGGATTCGCTCAAGATGTCCCAGGCCCATTTCCGGATGGTGCTGTCGAAGCTGAGGGAGGTTAAGTTCCTGAGGGAGAACAACGACGTCGAGCCGAAGTTCATCCCTAAGCTGGGAGAGGATCCGAGGTTCGTGCTCCAGATCATGTTTGACTGGTCTTCGCCGCAGAATCCCATCAGGCGTGTCCAGGAATAGAATAGATGAAGCCGGGTTCCTTCGCGTGTCGGAGGAATTCGGCCTCTCCGTTTCCGAGGTATCGAGAGCGGTGAAGTCCTTCTTCGACGCGATAGTGCTCGATGCAAAGAGACTTCCTTTCGACGACAGGAACAGGATCTATTCCAAGGACAAGTTCGAATCGCTGGTCGACGTGGTGAACATCCCTTGCATCGGAAGGCTCGGTCCGGTGTACAGCAGGTACTGCAAGTGGAGGGAGAACGAGTCCAAGGAACTCCCTCAGAAGCCGAGGAGCGACTACCGGAGCAGGATGACCCGGGATGACATCGAAAACATTGCCGAAGCCGTCCTCTCCGGAAGTCCACTCCCGGAGATCAAGAAGAAGAAAGGAAGTGACCTGTTCGAGCGAATATGGTTCGTCGAGAAGAACGGAAAGAAATCCGCGAGGCAGGTAATAGAAAAATAGAATAGATGGAACATTTCAAGATTAAGAAAGTACGCCCGATGTTCACTGCAGTGATTACTACGGCGAGAACTTACGTGGGAGACGTAAAGACCCAGGGAGGTCTCTTTGATCCTACCAAGATGGAAGGGGATCTGAATATCTTCCAGACCGTTGTCGCCGTCGGGACCACAGTCTCCGGCGTGAAGGAGGGAGATATCATCAAGGTTAACTATAAGCGATATGCCAAGACCCAGCATGTTCCCGGAGCCAAGGACGAGTCTCAGAATAAGGTGATGGACAAGATGTCCATCGTCTATGAGATTCCGATGATCGACATAGACGGTCAGGAATGCCTCCTCCTTCAAAATAATGACATCGAGTACGTCATTACGGAGTACGAGGCTGACGAAAGCGGACTTATCCAATAGAAACCTAAAGCACGGAAGCGCGTCGTGAGATCCGCTATGGGATACTACTTGAACTTCTCTTGTACGATTAATACCGGTCTTAGCTGAATTCGATTATGTTGCTGTTCCCTCCGTGCTTTTTATGACTAACCTTAAAAATGAAGTAATATGGAAGAAAGACTAGATTTGCAGGAAAGACTCCTCGAAGAGCGGAATGAGCTCATGAAAAGAACTGTCCAGATTCACAAGACTCTGGAGAATCCGGACCTTAAGATGACCCGCAAGGAATGGGACATGCTTACTCGTCAGGCTTGGAGCATGAAGGAATACCTTCAGGTTCTTACTGAGAGATGCGCGTACTATGGTCTCATCGAGAGCTGTGACCTCGGCATCAAGTATCCGAAAGTCTGTGGAGGGTCCAAGTAATGAAGCCGATTGACAAGTACCGGGAGAAGTTCGAAGCTCTCCTGAAGGAAGCCGAGGAGGAACTCGGTGACTATCTCACCATCAAAGTAAGTTCAAAACCCAAGGTCGTAAACGATTGTAATACTGCAACTACGTGGAGCGCATACAGACGCATTGAGGGAAAGGAATACGACTTCGAGTTGCATACCAATAGTTTCGTGTTCTGATGAAACTGATTGAGTTTGACGGAATGGAATTCAAGGTGGCGGATGAGGCCTTTCTCATCCGCCCCATTCGTGAACTGTTCCGGGAGGACAAATCCAAGAAGAAGGAGGAGTTCTGGAAGCAGATATCCTACCTGTGGTTCATGACCGATCCGAGAAGTACCTACATGTACCTGGTCAACGAGGAGGAGCGTGCCAAGGAGATAAAGACCCAGGAGGGCCTCGGCGACGACTGGGAGCCGTCGGACCTTCTCAAGGAGGCCATGGACATCTACCGGAAGCATACTATCACTACCGCGGCTATTCTCCTCGAGGGTATGAGGAAGGGTATCAACAGCCTGAGTGCTTTCCTCGGGAACACCGCGTTCTCTGAAAAGACCGTCGCTTCCATGACAAGTGCCCTGAAGCAGATACCCGACCTGTCAAAGGCTCTTGCCGAAGCGGAGAAGGCATTGGCTAGAGATTTCGCGGAAGATGACAAAGCAAGAGGAAGTGCCGAAAAGGCTATTGGAGAAGATATCTGATAGTCGGGTACCGGTGTATTACAAAGGAACGATTACTTCTGATGGAGTTACTGTAACTATGTTCATTGCAGACGAAGACTGGATTCAAGACGAAGAGCCTCTCTTCGTCGAAATGAAAGATTCCAATGTCAAGTAGATATCTCTTCGAACAGTGTTTAGAATTCTGTTGCTTGTTCGATCCGGAATGGAGAAGAAGACATCCTGACACATTTGGCGGGGGGATGAGAGGACGGCTTGTAGGGACGTTGACTGATTTTTGGGAAGTAGATGAAAATGGAAAAAGAATATATCGAGAAGAGTGGAGTACAAGATGAATTCGTTCAGATTGGGAACTATCACATTTATCGTAAAGACTGGGAGGCATTGGACAGATGGCGAAAGAGATTATTCCAACCAATAAATTCCAAACACCAATAACTGAGGAGTGGCTGGAGCAGTACCCTGACGAGGTCCAGGAGCAGTTCCTGGACTTCATCGATACCGTGCCGCTCATCAAGTGGATGATAGGAGAAAGACCAAGAGCCAAGGATTTACCAAGAGATGGCAAGGGAAGGATCGTCGTTGATATCACTCATCCCCATATCCTGGAGGATATGGATTATTTCCGTCCTGCTGCGAAGTTCTATGAGCAGAACGGATGCTATTCTTTACTCAAGCCGAATGCAAATCCTAACAGCGAATATGGTAAGTGGTTTGCTGAGGAAGTGAGACGCTGCCGCGAAGGGTATGTTCGCGAATCTGACGGCGAGTGGGTCACGGGCCAGATGTATTTCTTTATGAATTACTGCCGGATCATGCTCACACGCAAGAGTAAGAATTCCAATGTCGCCAAGCGTGTTGAGGATTTTCCGGATATGTGGGAGGGTATCTATTATCGCTTTCATTATATTGACCAGGCTCGTAAGGCAGGAAAACATTGCACGGAACTGGCTCGTCGAGGTTGCGGAAAAAGTTTTGTCCTTGCAAGTATGATGACGCATAACCTTCTTCTCGGCGAGAATGAGGAAGTGACTAAGCGTGTGACTACCGTTCTCACTGCGTATCTGAAAGAGTATCTTGCGGAGAAGGACGGAACGCTGTCGAAGTTCACTCCGATGGTTGACTTCTGTGCAGCAAATACGGAGTTTCCTCGCCTGATGGTAAAGCGTTCCCAGGCAGAAATGACCTGGATAATGGGCTATAAGAACAAGAATGGAAATATCAAGGGTTCTCTCAACTCAGTTCTTGGTCTGTCCGTGAAGGACGACGAGGGAAAGGTACGAGGCAAGCGAGGTTTCATCTTCTTCGAGGAGATGGGCTCCTACGCCAACTTCCGGGGTGTCTGGGACAACGTCCGTGACTCCGTGAAGGACGGTGAAGAAGTGTTCTCCCTTCTCTACGGAGTCGGTACCGCGGGTGACAAGGAGTCCGACTTCTCCGGCGTGAAGACCATCCTGTACAATCCTGACAGCTACGAGGTCCTGGCCCTGGAGAACGTCTATGACCGCAGAGGAAAGGGCACTGACAAGTTCGCGTATTTTTTCCCCTCCTATATGTCCCGTACAGGATGCATGGACAAGGACGGCAACTCCGACGTGACCAAGGCCCTGATGTCCATCCTGATGATGCGGTACCAGGTCAAGCAGGGCGGTGACGCGGCTTCCTATCTCTCCCGTGTCGCCCAGATGCCGATCACTCCGGCGGAGGCTATCCTCAAGGTGAAGTCCAGTTACTTTCCTGTTACGATGCTTACGGAGCGGGCCCGTCAGCTGGACACTTCTCCGCACATCTACGACGACGTCTTCGTCGGAACGCTCGTCGACGTGGGCGGCAAGGTGGAGTTCCGGGCTACCGATGACAGGCCCATAAGGCGCTGGCCTGTGGACAACACTGAGGAAGGTGCGCTGGAGATCTACGCGATGCCGTCTCCGAGAGCGACCAATAATCGCTACATAATCGGATGCGACCCGGTGAACCAGGACCAGGCGGAGTCATCCTCGCTCTTCTCGTTCTTCGTGTTCGACCTGGTCACGGATGATATCGTCGCGGAGTACACGGGTCGTAAGAGGCTGGCGGAGGATGCGTTCGAGATGGTCAGGCTCGCCGCCGTCTTCTGGAACGCCCAGGTCATGTACGAGTCGAACTCGAAGATGATGTTCGCCTACTTCGCGAAGAAGCGCGAGACGTGGAGGCTTGCGGACTGCCCTGAATACCTTCGGGCCCGTGGCATCGTCAAGTACAACCTGTTCGGTTCGTCCATCAAGGGTATCTCTTCCAGTTCCGGGACCATCATGACCGGCAATGAGCAGATCAAGGACTGGCTCCTGAAGACCTATCCAGTCGAGGTTACCGACGAGAAGGGCGATGTCCGCATCGAGCAGGTTCCCCAGCTTTACCGTCTCCGTAATCGGGCCCTTCTGGACGAGCTGATAGGATATGGTCCTGAGGTCAATACTGACCGGGTGTCCGCTCTCCAGCAGACCATGATGTTCCGTGAGCATTTCGTCATCCTGTACGGCGGTTCCCCCGAGTCCGGGCCCGACAGCAAGGATGCCGCGGACGACGATTTCTTCGACAGGGACTGGCAGAGGGTAAAGGAAAAGTTTGGCCCTCTTTACAAATCCGCTTTCGAACAATAAGTGTTTCACTTATAGCCGTAATTCGGGGCGATTATTTCGATAGATTTGCCCTGGATAAAAGTTATGGCTATGGATTTATACGCGGCATTTCCCAGGCAGACCCTGCTTTTCAAACAGAAAGGAAAGAAGTGGGGGCAGAAGTGTGTCGACTGGGCTGCGAGCCGCACCTATTTCAACTACTCTCCTGTCCGGCGCGATGTCGTGCACATGAAGGTCAACTACGACCTGATGAACGGCATCATCCACATGGATGACGTCGCCGCCATTCTCAACCCGGGTAACATCTCCACTGCGTTCCTTCCGGAGAAGATCCAGCACTATCCCATCATCAACTCGAAGATCAACACCCTTCGCGGTGAGGAGGCTGCCCGTGTCTTCGACTGGAGGGTCATCGTCACCAATCCCTATTCCATTACCCAGATGGAAGAGGACAAGAAAGCGGAGTTCATGCAGGCTGTCCAGAACATTGTCGAAAATACCGACATCGACCAGCAGCAGGCGGAGAAGCAGGTTCAGGAGAATCAAGAGTACTTCGACTACAGCTGGCAGGACCTGCGGGAGATACGCGCCAACGAACTGCTCCGTCACTACTCCAAGGAGCAGAACTTCAAGCAGACCTTCAACGAAGGCTTCGTCGATGCTTGCGCCAACAGCATGGAGGTATATCAGTGCGGCATAATGGGAGGCGAGCCTTTCCTCGTCCGTCTCAACCCGATGAAGCTTCGCGTGTTCCGCAACGGCTACTCCAATCGCATCGAGGATGCCGATGTCATCATCTATGAGGACTACTGGAACCCTAGCCGCATAGTAGACACCTACGGAGACGAGCTTACTCCCGCGCAGGTCAAGTGGCTCAGCGACGAGCTTCCTGACTTCGGCGGTCAGGGTCCGGTAGGTGCGGCAGGTAACTACAACGAGGCGTTCCCTTTCATCAACAGGAAGCATATCGTCGGGGAGGAGGGAATCATAATCGACGGAGACACCAGTCTGGGTACTATCTTCGACGAGCTCACCACGATGGACGGAGGCTTCGGTTCCGACCTGCTTCCCTATGACGTCGCCGGTAACGTGCGCGTCCTCCGCGTCTGGTGGAAGTCCAAGAGAAAGATATTCAGAGTCAAGTCCTTCGATCCGGAGACCGGCGAGGAGAATCTCGACTTCTATCCGGAGACCTATGTTCCTGACGAGGACGCCGGTGAGGAGGCTACCACGCTCTGGATCAATGAGATGTGGGAAGGCACGAAGATCGGTCAGGATATCTACGTCGGCATCCGTCCCTGTCTCGTCCAGCATAACTCCATGTCCAATCCGTCGAGATGCCACTCCGGCATCGTCGGCACCATCTACAACATCAACGAGTCCGTCCCGTACTCCCTCGTGGACATGATGAAGCCGTACAACTATCTGTACGACGCCATTCACGCGAAGCTCGTTGACCTCATCGCCACCAACTGGGGCAAGCTCCTCGAGATGGATCTGGCCCTGAAGCCGAAGAACTGGGAAGTCGAGAAGTGGATGTACTTCGCCCGTGCCAACAAGGTCCTCATCAAGGACTCCTTCAACGAGGGTACCAAGGGTGCGGCTACCGGAAAGCTCGCCGCCGGTCTGAACAACGCCAGCAAGGGATACATCGACGCCGACTGGGGCCAGTCCATCCAGAACTACATTGAACTGCTCCAGTGGACGAAGGACTCCATGTCCGACCTGGTGGGCATCAACCGCCAGAGAGAGGGTAACACCTACAACCGTGAGACTGTGGGAGGCATCGAGAGAGCTGTCCTGCAGTCCTCGTACATCACCGACTGGCTTTTCCAGCAGCACGACGACACCAAGCGCCGCGTTCTCGAATGTTTTCTCGAGGAGGCTAAGGGCGCTCTCCGTGGTCGCAGCAAGAAGTTCCAGTATATCCTGTCCGACGGTTCCCGCCGTCTGATGGAGATCGACGGTGATGAGTTCTGCGAGTCCGACTACGGGCTTCTCGTGGACAACTCCCAGGATACCCAGCAGTTCAACTCCCGCATCGACGCCATCGCCCAGGCCATGGCACAGAACGACTACCGCGTGTCCTCCCTCATCAAGCTCTACTCCTCCGCGTCCATCCAGGAGAAGATCCGTCTCATCGAGAAGGACGAGAAGCAGCGTGAGCAGCAGGCCATGGAAGCCCAGCAGCAGCAGGCCCAGATCGAACAGCAGAAGATCCAGGCCCAGATGCAGGCCCAGCAGGCTGAGATGCAGCAGAAGGATGTCCTCAACCAGCGGGACAATGAGACCAAGATCGAGGTCGCGAAGATCAACTCCCAGGCTGAGTATCTCCGTCTCGGCATCTACTCCGAGGAGAACGACGAGGAACTCGTGCGCGAGAAGCACGAGATCGAGCGTGAGAGGCTGGCGGAAGAGATCCGTCAGTTCGACGCCGAGCTCCGCCAGAAGGACAATGAACTGAAGGACAAGAAAGAAATTGAACTTAAGAAGATAGAGGCCCAGAAACAGATAGCGAAGACCAAGGGCTCTTCCTCGACGAAAAAGTGATTGAGATATGAAATACTTTACCCCGAAACAGATTGATGAGATTCGTAAGCAGCTGGCTACCTACGGCGTGAAGGATACTGACCTTCCTTATGCCCGGGAGCTGTCCGGCGACGAACTCATCGCCATCATCCAGGATGGTATCAACAAGAAGGTAGGCATCAAGGATTTCTTCCTGCGGTATCTTCCGGAAGACTTCGTCGAGCAGCTCGTCGAGGGTAAGTCCGCGTATGAGATCGCCGTCGATAACGGGTTCGACGGTACCGAGGCTGGGTGGATAGCTTCCCTGCACGGTGCCGACGGTCGTAATGGAACCAATGGCACGAACGGAACCAACGGTCTCAATGGTCGTGATGGTGTTTCCGCCGGTGTGGCAGAGAACCACACGGCTACAGTGGATACTACCGCTTCAGGTACTCCGAGCGTTCAGGTCACCGCTTCCGGTCCGAACACCGCGAAGGTGTTCAACTTTGCCTTCCATAACATTGGCAAGGGCAGTGGTGACGGTACCACTCCCGGAGGTGACGGAAGATCCGTTACCGGCGTGGAGGCCTGGTTCAAACTTACTGCGAACGGGGATCTCGCGGCTCCTGCATTGACCATCGCGGATCCGTCTTCTGCACAGGGAGGTCGCTGGTCTCTGACTGCCGGTGATCCTACGGAAAGCCTTCCGTATCTCCGCTGTTTCATCCAGACCAACTACGATTCCAATACCGACGCCGGTTTCCCGTACTCCCGAAGCAGCGCCTATACCGTACGGTATTATCACAGCGATTCCCCTACCGACTACAGTCAGTTGATCCAGGATCTTGCCTCGCTTCGTGCGGAACTTGAAGCGGCTATCGAAGGGTACGATGCTGACGTCGAACGCCTGAACAACGAACTCGCTGCTGTCCGCAGTGCCATTCAGTCTTCCATCCTGTCTCAGCTCGCTTCCCTCAAGGACCGTCTTGACCAGATTGACGGTACGGACGTGAAGCTTATCATGGACAATGTCAATGGTCTGTGGGGTGTCCTCACCAGCTGGGCAAGTGCTTCGGGGGACAAGAAGGCTTTCGCGGACATCCTGCTTGACGCGCAGAACGCGAAGGAGACCCTGCAAGTCGGTTCCCAGTTCTTCAACGGTCGTAGCGGTGCGGAGATAACTCTCGACGGTATTCTTGCTGAGATACGGGCACGGGTGACCAGTCAAGATCTTGATTCTATCCTTGCCTCCGAGATTACTATTGAGGCTGGCGCTCTCCGCAGTATCATCTCCAAGGCTCATTCCGGTTGGAAGAAGGATGGCGTTCTCTATCGGTATGACTTGTATTGGAACGACTTCTTCGAGAACTACGACGAGGAAGAAGAGAGCGGTTCCGATTCCTCCGGCTATTCCGGTTTCGCTGCCTATGAGGCTTACATGCAGAAGTCCGCTTCACAGGGTGGACCGAATCCGGGAGAAGGTGATGACAGACCTACAGGTCCGTTCGAGTTCGTGGTCATCGTGGACGAGTTCTCGAACATTGAGCAGACGATGAACTCCATCAGCTCTTCGGTCAGTACCTACAAGTACATGTGGAACAAGGGCAATGAGTTCTATGGATACGAATACTTCCGCGAAAACGGATACGGAAGTCTTCCCAGCTACGAGAACCGCACCAGCACTTACACCTCTTATTCTTACGAGGAATACGTCCAGAACGTCCTTCGCTTTACGAAGGTTGAGGTTGGCAACGCCCTTTCGAACATAACTCAGACTGCAGGTAACATTCGTACCACTCTTGCCAACATGGGTTACGTATGGAGACGCCAGACTGTCGTTCCCGGAACATTCGATACGACATACGAGTATGCTCGTTACGCTGTCCCTGAGAACATGACTCACGAGGATTACTACAACGAGATGTACGCCGCCGGTTGGCGAAAGTATGATTTCTCCAGTGACCTCGCGGTCATCGATGTGTTCCCTGACGAGATCTCCACTACGGTGAAGAATTCCACTCTCGTGTGGATTAACGATTCCGCTACCGGTAACGCTCGTGTTCGTGACTATAACTACTGGATCGACACTTATTCTTGGGAGGTTCGTACCGAAACTTACGAGGAGTGGATGGCGACGGAGCATCCTGAATACACGCTTACAGTCGTTACCAACGCATTCTCCCGAATCAACCAGACTGCCGACGCGATTAATCTGGCTGTGGAGAGTCATGATGGTCGCATCGGAGCGCTCGAGGTCAGATCAGACAAGATCTGGCTTGCCGTCGGTGACGGCGACGACGTGAAAGCCGGAATCGCCATCATAGCGGATTCGCTTGACCAGTCCGGAAGCAAGATCCTTCTGGATGCGAATAACGTGGTTATTACTGGAGGACTTGCAGCGGAAGAAGGTACCATCGGTGACTTTACAATCCAGCAGGAAGGATATCTCAAGGCGGTCTATGAGAATGACATCTCTTCCAACATTCATCAGACCCAGACCTTGTACATGGATTCTCGTGGGTTCGAGATAGATTCTCATGTGGAGGCATCCGGTCAGGCTGTGCAGCTTCCTCATAACGATGCTAATTTCCGTGTCGGTCTGGGCGAGAATCCGCATGCAGCCGGACCTGGTACGAGCAGAAACGGCTTCGTGGAGATTACTTACGAGAAGACCGGTTCCCTCTATGGCGGTGCAAACAGCGCGTTGTATATCGATGCTTCTGATGCCAACGGAAAGGCTATCACCGCCTACGGCGATATCGACATGGAAGGTGATATCAACATAGAAGGGGATATTAACATAGAGGGTGAGATTAAGTTCGCTGGAACCGTCACAGTAGATGCAGAGATGAGCGGACAGAGAATAGCTGTGAGGCATTTCTCTCCGTCCCTTACTATCGACAAGACTTCAGTTCTCTCTGGTTCGTTCATCTTCATCGAAGGCAGTGTTGGTTCCAACCAGTCGGTGACTCTCCCTTCTATAGAGAGCGGTGAGGTAGGTACGTATTACGATATGATCTCGCTTCTTCCTAACGTTAAGCTCTATCCTCCTTCCGGAATGAATCTGTATGTTCTCGGTTTCGGTATCGTGTCCGAGCTTACGATGGATACTCAGAAGAAATACCGTCTCATATCGTCCAGTACTTCCACGTGGTTTGTCCTGGATCAGTAATCCTGTCGAAAGTAAATTCCGATGAACAGTTGCAATTACTTATACACCATTTCCTTCACGGTAGGAGCGGAAGCCGGTATCGCGCTGGTAGCCGCTCCTAACGAGAGGCAGGCTATGGATCTCCTGAGAAGTTCAGGAAACCATAGTCATACCGAGCCTGGATATTCCTTGGTGGAGATGAGGAACATAGGCCTTACCGCTTCGTGTACCTACGGGCTCCTGATGGAATCGTATGTGAACGCGAGGGAGGCTTACGACGCAATCATTCAGGTTGTCAATAGGATTACGAAGGGCGATAAGGGAGATAAGGGCGACAAAGGTGATGTGGGCCCTCTTCTGTTCGATACCGTGGATGCGTCTATTGATGGACTGGTGGAAGATCCGACTGTCGATTGTCGCGTTGAAAATGGGATACTCTATCTGTCCTTTTCTGGATTGAAGGGTCGTACCGGAATTTCCATAGCCGACATATCGCAGACCTATCGTTCAAATAAGGATGGCGGATCTAACGAGATAACCGTCAGGCTTGACAATGGAAACATTTCAAAGTTCTATGTGAAGAACGGAGAAACGGGAGTCACGAGTGTAAACGCATCTGTGGATTCTCTTCCAGGAACTCCGCGTGTTGTCACAAACTTGAACGAGGGGGCGTTGACATTCTCATTCTTCGGACTGAAAGGCGCTCAGGGTAATCCCGGCGTGAACAACACTACGATGCAGATTGTCGAGTCTCTTCCGGCTCAGGCATCCGCGAGTACGGCTGACATAGTATATCTTATCTATAACGATGAGACCGAAGACTATGACAGATATATCACTCAATACGATGGAGTTTCTTACAGTTTCGCTCAGATAGGAAGCGTCTCCATTAATATGAGCGATTATAAGCGTGTCGATTCCGAAATATGGCTTACACAGGAGGAGTTTGATGCCATTCCCGTGAAGGATATCACGAAGACATATAATGTCTATGAGGAGGTCGATGACATAGAAGTCGGAGAAATCGGATCCGATGCATCTGAATAGATATGATTTACTACGAGGGGAATAAGGAGCTTACAGGGAAGTATCGTAAGATTCATCCCGGGCGATGGATGTCCGTTACTGAAATCTATAAAGGGGCGAGGCTCGTATGGACTGCCATTAAGTCCTGTTTCGGTGCCGGATACTGGATAAATGACAAACCGTGGTTGAATAATGAAGGTTGGAAATAATTGAGATATGCCTAAATACAGTACAAACAGAATAGAGTCCAAGGAAATTGATTGGAGCTATGATCCTGAGAACGGACTTCCCTTCGGTGGTGGTTCTGTTCAGGATTGGATAAAGGAGCAATTTGAAGGAAGGGCTGGCGTCTTCTATTACGACTCCGCCAATAACCGTTTTCTGGTGTTTTCGGATGAATCTAACCGGGATTTATATCTTGAAGATCCGACCGAGCATGCCGCTCTTCTTCTCGGTGCGTTCGACGCGCCGTTCAATTATACAGCCAGTATCAGTTTGGTTGATACTGACAGCGTGAACTATATCAAGTCGGGAAGCACCGGAAACTATATCAAGGCCGAATTTGATGTCGTCAACAAGTCGGGGTCGTCAGTCGGCGAGAACATGAACGTGACCATCACGTTCCGCAACGGCTCCGCACAGTCCCGTCTTACGAGGAGTGTGGCCTACGGTTCCCAGTTGTCCCTTAACATCGATGAATATCTTTCCGTCGGGACGAACGTCATCACGATAGCCGCCGTAGGACAGAACACCCTCGCCGCGACCTCGATCGGTCTCACCTATTACTGCATCAATCTCGAACTGAACGACACGTTCGACATTTCCCAGCACATATCCCCCACGGGCAACCTTGACATCGCCTTCAATATCGTCGGCTCCGGCATCAAGAGATTGCAGTGGTATATCGACGGGGTGCAGGTCCCGTATGATTCCCAGAACGACGACGTGACCGCAAGCGAGGCTTCCCGAGTGAAGACCATCCCGCTCACTTCCTATAACCTCTCCAACGGCAGGCATAACCTTCAGTACCGCGCTTATGTGGAAACCGGGGACGGGAGCCTGTTCTATTCCGACACGCTGTATCGGGATTTCATCATCGACAACGGCTATCTCCAGGATTACCTGACCGTCGTCGCGTTTGACTTCTCCTATTCCTCCGATTACGGAACTGGAGGAATCATCGACGCCTTGACGGAACCGATTCCTATCTACGGTGCGACGCAGTATCTGTCGAAGGACATCAAATATGCGGTCAACTGTCCCTTCGGCGAGAGCACGATGAGGGTGACGCTGGGAAGCTCCGAGTCCACGTATTCCGTCCAGAACGGCAACGTATACACATACTCCCTTCAGTCCTTCACCTCGGGTACGACTTATCTTGCATTCGAGGTCGGGACAGACATCCTCGAGTTCAACGTCTCGTTCGAGGAGACGAGTTACTCGGACCTCGGCGAAGTGACGAACGGTCTGGTGTTCGCTATGGACAAGAGCGACTCCACCAATACCTCCGATAACAGAAGCTCTTGGAGTTACGGCCCCTACTCCGCAGTAATGACCGGGTTCTCGTGGACCGACAGAAGCGGATGGACAAGGGATGGCCTCCTCATTCCCGAAGGTGCGTCCTTCGTCACCAACTATGCGCCGTTGGCGGGGAATGTCGTGCAGACCGGCTTCACGGCGGAGTTTGAGTTCGAGACCCAGCGGGTGCTTGACGACTCGGAGGTGATATGCGACCTCCGTTCCAACGGGACCGGACTGCTCATCACCGCCTCCGAGGCGTCCATCACCTCCAGAGGCGGCGTCTCGGTCTCCACGAAATACAAAAGCGGTGTCCCGCTCCGCGTCTCCTTCGTCATCAACCCTCCGACGGCGACGAGGAACAAGAACCTCCTGTTCATCTACATCGACGGCATCCTTGCCGGAGCGATGAACTATCCGAGTTCCGACTCTTTCACTTCGGCTTCCTATCTTCAGTTCGCCGGTTCTGCCGACGCCGCCATCCTGCTGAAGCAGGTCCGGTGCTATAACCGCGCCCTGTCCTCCAACGAGATACTCAACAACTTCATTCTCTACCGCCCGACGACGCAGGAGCTTGTGGCGACATACGACAGGAACGACATCCTCGACACCAACAACCAGCCCTCCGAGGACAAGCTCGCCGCCTACACTCCGATAATCATCGTGACGGGCGACGTGGAGAAGCTGATGAACTTCGACCGGAGTAACAAGGGCACCTATGTCAAGATGGACAAGATTGAGATTGTCAACAACCTCGATCCGACCAAGAATTTGACTATCCTCAACGCCTCGATGCGCTGTCAGGGTACGTCTTCTATGGACTACCCGAGAAAGAACTTCCGCTTCTACTTGAAGAAGGACAGCGCCGACACGACGGTGGACAGCTATACCACCCGTGTGTTCGACTACCAGGGCAACGAGCTGACGGGAGGAGACAGGAAATATGCGTTCAAGGAAGGGGCGCAGCCGGTGTCCTGCTGGTGCCTGAAGGCGGACTACGCCGAGTCCTCCTCCACCCACAACACGGGTGTTGCCCGTCTCTGGAACACGGTGATGAAGAACGCCGTCGTGAACAACGTCGACAGCAGACACTATGTCCTCGACGAGTATCCTTCCAGCAAGACCCCGTGCCGCACGCTCGCCCAGCACGCCGCCCTCGCCGAAGGGTTCGACAAGGATGTCCGCACCACCGTGGACGGTTTCCCTATCGTCCTTTTCTACCATAAGAACGAGAGTGACGCCCTCATCTGCCTGGGCAAGTACAACTGGAACAACGACAAGTCCACGGAGTCCGTATACGGCTTCGTCGATATTCCCGGCTTCGACGATTCCAACGTCGAGTGCTGGGAGGTCGTGAACGGCGACTACGCCATCAACCAGTTCACCGACATGACCAACTGGAGCGCCGGTGCGAATAACGGAGGCTGGCAGGACAGCTTCGAGGCCCGTTACCCGGACGATGCGGGCAAGGCATCGGAAGCCACCCGTGCGGAAGGCGCGCTGAAGACCGTCTGCTTCTGGATCAACTCCACGAACGGAGCGTCGAAGGTGGAGGACGGAGAGATTGTCGTTGACGACGCAGACCTTATGAGTACCTTCTCGGATGAGAAATGGGACCACCTGGATGTCTATAAGGTTGCCGCCTACTATGTGTACCTGATGCGGTTCGGCGGCGTTGACCAGACGGTCAAGAACGCCATGTTCACGACCGAGGACGGCGTTCACTGGTTCTATATCAACTACGATAACGATACCATCCTCGGTGTGCGAAACGACGGCCTCCTGAAGTTCGGCTATTCCATAGACCGCCAGAGCAAGGACCCCGACAACGCCAACGCCTACTGCTATGCGGGTCACGATTCAGTCCTCTGGAACAACCTCGAGGCGGACACGGAGTTCATGGCCATCGTGAAGGTCGTGGACCAGGCGCTCTTTGAGGCCGGACTTACCTATGTCAATGTCATCAAGATGTTCAACGAGGAGCAGTCCGGCAAGTGGTCCGAGCGCCTGCATAACTACGACTATACCTTCAAGTACTTGGACGTGTGGCTTGATGACCAGAACATGCAGCTCGAGAAGTTGCAGGGTCCCCGCCGTACCCATCGCGAGTGGTGGCTCTCCAACCGGTTCGCCATCTACGACGCGAAGAACATGACCGGACAGTACCTCAAGAGCTTCGTGTCCATCAAGCCGTCCACCGATGGCGCTTCCGCTTCCGGCGATGTGGTCAAAGTGACTCCGAAGGTTGACGGGCAGGTGTTCGGCTGGAGACTCGGAACCAACGGGACGGTCTATTCCGCGAACGGCACCGCTGGTACTGAAATCAGTTTCGACCTGTATGCGGCTGGCATCAGTTATTACATCGGCGGTTCGCTGTTCTTCTTCAACGCAGTCTATATGCAGAAGATAGACTTCTCCGCCATTGCCACGCATATCCAGGAGCTGTCTTTCGCCGCCGCTAATTCCGATGTGTTCCCGACCTACTTGGAAGAAATCGTCGTTGGCGACACGAATTCCGTGACCAATACCTCGATGTCCGGCGTCAGCAACCTCGGCAACGTGAAGTATCTCCGTAAGTTCCAGATGTGTAACTGCACGGCGGTTGCCAACCTAAACCTCTCCGAGAACATCTATCTTGAAGAGGTCGACCTCCGTGGTTGCACTGCGCTTACCGCCGTGTCCTTCCCTGAAGCCGCGCCGATAACCGCCATCAAGATGCCGAGCAGTACGCAGACCCTTCATATCAAGGACCTGGTAAGTCTTGCAACGCTTTCCGTTGACTCCGGCGGCGCTAACCTCGTTGACATTAACGCCGTCAACTGCAAGCCGTTCACCGACAGCATTGATTGGCTTCAGGATTGGATTACCGGTAAGACCAGTTCGTTCCTCTCCGGCTGCACCGTGTATGCGGAAGGCATAGACTGGGAGGATGTCGATGTCGACGAACTCCTTGACCTCGGTGCTGTCGGAAACCTCACCCTGAAGGGAAAGATTCAGGTGAACCTGTCCGACGAACCCGAGGAGGAAATAGCGGCCTTGCAGGAAATCTTCGGAGAGCATTGTTTCGATTCTACCAACGACCTTTGGCTCTACGGAACGAACATCTATAAGGACATGAGCGGACCAGACACGCTTGTCGAAGGCGAGACGGCGCAGTACACGCTCGTCGTTATCGGTGTATCCGGCTCCGTCCGGTACTCGATTATCAATAATTCCAGACCAGGCGTGACCATCAACCCGATTACTGGTTTGCTTTCAACGACGCTTAACAACGAAGACGATTCCACCCTCGCGGTGAAGGCCGAGTTTACCCCTACCGATCCGTCGAGTTCCTATTACTTCGTAGAGACGCAGGCAGTCTCCATCAAGAAGGAGACTTATCCGTCCGACAGCGACATCACTATTAGCGGACCGATTTCATTGACGGATTCCCAGGACAAGGAATATTCCGCCGTCATAGCGAATGCTGATTCCTATACTGGAATGGCTCACCTTTCCCACGAATGGAGCATAAGCGGCGACCTTGCAGGCTATTTCTATGTGGCAAGCCAGCCCGCATCCTCGTTGAGCTGTGTGATCGCTTGTACGGACAACACCTATGTCGTAGCAGAAGGAAAGATTGTCCTGTCTCTCATCAATTCTCTCGGAACTATCGTTGCGGAGCAGGAGTACGATGTCGTGGCCATGTCCGGAAACATCGCCATCACCCGTACCACCAATCCGGAAGTCATGACCGTATTCTGGAACGCATTTGGTACTAACGGAACGAAAACGGCAGGAAAGATTGCGAACTCGAATTACATCACCAAGTTCGAGGCGTCTTCTTTCGTCGCCAGCGATTTAGGCGACGGAACCGCAAACGGTTCTATCTTCAAAAATTCAGGGATTACACACTTTGATGAGATTCAGCATTTCGTGTCATTGGATTCCATCCCCGCAGGTCTGTTTAGTGGAATCACGACTTTGGCTGGGGATATGACATTACCACCAAGTGTAACTACCATAGACCTCTCCGCCTTTAATAATACAAATATTGTAAATCTAACGGGAGAAAATGTCACTACCATAAACGATGTGAATGGCTCCCAGACTATAGGTGTTACGAAAAAGATAAGTTTCCCGAATTGTGAGACCTTCGGAAATTCAGGTAAATCTATATACTATAAGTCAACTCTCGAAGAATTATATCTTCCGAAATGTACTTCATTCAAAGGCAATGCGTTTTTTAGTTTTTCTCCATCAAATTTACGATTAACGGTCGGAGATGTTGATGCGATGACTGGCGCTCAAAACACCGCCAGTTCAAACGACAAGATTACTCTCGTGATTTCCTCAAACTGCGTGTCGAAGAACATGGCGAGGTGTCAGCGTATTTACAGCAATGCTGCGACGCATAATATTATTCATTCCATTGAGGTTGAAGATGATGTAACCATATATGAGGTCAAAGACGGGTGTCTCTGCAACAAGGATACAGGGTATGTGTTGCTGGCTCCATACGGATTCTCCGGTTCTTCCACACCGACAGGGTATAACAAGATAGGCGTTTCCTGCTATGCGGCATGTTCTGGTATAACATCGTTCGACTTGTCGAATGTTGAGGAAATCGGAGCGCTTGCGTTTTCGAACACTTCCCTGACGTCGGTAAGCGTGCCAAGTACCTGTTCAATAGTAGATGTATCTGGCAGTAACTCTTACGTGGGTAGAGTGTTCGCTAGTTGCGAATACCTTACTTCGGCAATTGTTGCGTGCCCTGACACGAAACAACAGATGTTTAGGAACTGCACAAGTCTATCTCATGTTGTCTTAAAGTCTACGGTTACTACCGCGGCTTCGTGTTTCTCTGGATGCACGTTACTTCATACCGCGGGACCTTCTGGCGGAAATTATGATATAGAATATGAGTTCACAGGCACATTACCAGCTATCTTTGGCGGTTCATCAGTTACTACGGTACATATAGCAAACACGATAACTTATATTGCCGTCTATGCTTTCTCGCTCAATGGAATAACGACGCTGTATTTCTACGGCTCATCGGCTCCTACGCTCCAGAGTTTCGGCGTCTTCGGAACGGCTTCTGGAAACTATACGGGATATACAACGAGAGCTGCCGGAACGAATAAGATTCATGTCCCTGTAGGCGCCACCGGATATACCGATTCAAACTGGAACAATCTGTATGATTCAAGTAAGTGCGGATTCACTTTAGTAGCAGACTTATAATATGTATACGGTTAAAAATATAACTTATGCTGATGCGGGATATTATCTCGTGGGTAACGGAGCGATGGGGTTCAACGCCCCGTCCTCTATGGGACCTTTTACGGAGAGAGAACTTGACACGGACGAACTGTCCGTGGACGAGGGCTTCATACGGTTCGATACTATAGCCTGGGCGAATCCTGGCATCCGTTCCTATTCAGATGCGAAGAAGTTCCTCGTCGGCAAGAGATTCAGCAACGACGACCAAATAGCCATCATCTTGAACAAGGATGATTCCGAGGAAGATGCTCTTGTCTTCGAGAAGATGCAGGAGTGGAGGGAGTGGGCATCCGTCATGGCCCATAAGATCATGGAAATCATCAATACAGAATAACTATGGACAAGGTAAAATTCATGAAGCGGGCGTTCCTGCTGACTGCGGTTCTTTCTGCGGTCGTCTTCACCATCGTAGGTATCGTTTCTCCCATCGAACCTGGGATGAGCGTCTTCGGTCATGTGATGAAATGCGTCGTGGCTTAGATTGGTGTGACTGTCATCCTCTGGGTGTTCACCTACACAGTCGGCCAGATTATCTATCATTGGATCGACGATGGTAAATACCGGTACGGCGACAAGTGGTTCTCTGAGGGAATCAAGGAGGACTGGGCCTATATTAAAGAACAGATTACCCTGAAGAAGTTCCTCAAGGGCCTCGGATTCGTGATCGCCTTCTTTGCGGCTGCACTCCTTCTCTTCAAGGGATGCGACAAGCTTTGGGAACTCTTCATCAAGTGACATGAAGCTCTGGAACTGGATTAGGCGTGATGGTCTCCTGCACATGGAGACCTGCGCCATTGTCGCCGTGGTCTTCGGATTGTTCCTTCCGTGGTGGGCTGCTGGACTCGTAGCCCTCGCGGCGGGAATAGGAAAGGAGATATGGGACATCAAGCACGGCGTCGCCAACTGGCACGATCTCATTTGTGATTTCGTGGGCGTCGTGATAGGGACGATTATAGTATTATTCTGATTATGGCGAAAGAACAGACCAATAAGAAAGTGCCTAAAGGAAGGCCTAAACCTAACTCTATGAAAATCGGTATCAGCAAGTCTCCGTATGGAAAGGGAGGAAAGATTAAGAAGTAAGAGGTGGTATAAGGCGGTTCTGATACTCCTTAAGATCATGCCTATGCTCCTGGCCTTGCTTGATATCGCTAATACTGCCGTAGGATTCCTTGGAATAGAATGTCACTGGCTTACGTACTTCGGAGGAGTATCCTTCCTGACGCTGGCTTTCCTGTATCTGACTTCGTACGTATTCGGATTCTGCAGGTATCATCGAATGTTTCTGCATTATGTAGTGATCACCAATGTCATCAGCATAGCGGACTTCGAGTTCGGCATTCCGGTAACTAACCTGTCTTTACTCGGTATTCATTCCATGTTACTCGGTTCTCTTCTTTTCTTGGTTCTGTATTTCTATCGTACTGAAAGATGCTGCATCGCATAAGGAAATATCTTGTTCAGGCAGTCGACGACATAGATTCCGGCAACTCAACTCTCACTGAGGAGGAAGCTCTGCAGGTGGCAAAGACTCTTCGGGAGATAGTGAGGAAGGACATTCCGATGAGTAAATATCAGGCCTGTCTGTATCTGAACATGAGTCGTTCTAAGTTCGATTCCCTGGTGCGCGAAGGAAAGCTTCCGAGAGAAAAGAAAGTCTCTGGATTTCGTGAGCTTCGGTGGTACAAGAAAGATTTAAAGCTATAGTTAAAAACCTTGCTTTTTGGAGCCCTTGTAGGTCAATGACTTACGAGGGCTTTTGGCATTATTGAGAAAAGCTTTCGAGAAATAATAGCTTTGCCGTAAGAGTTGCAACTCGGATGTTTAACCAATAATCTGAAAAAATCTTATGGCAAACGAAACTTATTTCTACCCGGAAAACAACGGTGGAACTGTGCCTGCCTGGATGGCTGCTATGAACAACGGCGGCTTCGGCGGTAACTGGGGCGGACTCGGTGGTGGTGTCCTCGGATTCCTGCTTGGTCTGTTCTTTGGCAATGGTTACGGCGGTTGGGGCGGTAACGGTCTCGGCGGTAATGCCGGTGGCGCCGGTTTTCTCTCGAACCAGATCAACAATGACAACGGCAGGGATCTGCTTATGGCGGCAATCAACTCCAACGGCGAGGCTTCCCGTTCCGCCGTCCAGAACTTGGCAACCATGCTCGGTCAGGACTTCAACCTGGTGAACTCCGGTGTTCAGGGTATCCGTGACGGTATCGCCAGTCTGGCTTCCCAGACCGGCATGTCTTCCCTGCAGATCATCAACGCCGTCCAGAGCGGTAACGCCGCTCTTCAGAGCAAGCTCGGCGAGTGTTGCTGCAACATGAAGACGATGGTGATGGAGCAGGGGTATCAGAATCAACTGGCTACTGTCAATCAGACCAATACTCTGACTTCCGCTATCACCAGCGGTAACCAGCGTATCGTCGACGCCATCGCCGACCTGAAGACCACGACTATCGCTGAGTTCTGTGCCGCTCGTGAGCGTGACATGCAGGACAAGATCAACACCCAGGGCGAGATCATCACTCAGCTCCGCAACCAGGCGGACAACGCTGCCCAGACCGCTCAGCTCGAGGCTTACCTCGCTCCGCTGTTCAGTCAGGTGACTGCCCTGACCCGTGCGTCTTCTGCTTCTTCTACCGGTGCTTAATGAATGGAGGGACTTATCATGGGTATCGTTCATATCATGAAGCGCGGTGGAGATGAACTCCACGAGTATAAGAAGGCTCTCAAGACGGCGAAGAAAGCCATCGAGATGCTTTGTGAGCTCTCCGAAGAGATGGAGGACAAGTATGGTTACGATGAGCGTGATGATGAGGAGGAGTGGGATGAATCCCGCGAACGCCGCGTCCGTCGTCGCATGTAATTGATTCGGGGCGGGGAAACTCGCCCCTTTATATTATTATACTATGGATAATCTGAATTATTACAATATAAGGCCGAAAGGTTTGGATGCCTATCTTTCTAATCACGGCTGGCACTTCTCCAAGGCCATGTGCAAGTGGGCTGTGTCAAAGATGCGGGACAGGAATGACAACAAGATCCCCTTCAGGTCGAAAGAACAGGTGGATGAATTCTTGAGGGTTCATAAGGTAGAACTGAAGAATGACAACGGGTACGATGCCGTGTATGTAATCCACATGGTTTACGCTGATTTCTTCGGCAGCTCCATTACAACCGATGACGCCATAGCGAAGTATGTCCGGGACTACGTAGATGATCCGGATGGTTATGACGGAATTGCCTTCGTTCGTTTTCTCGCTGACTGCGAAGCCAAGGGAGTGTCTATAGACTGGGAAGATATGATATGATACATCGTGTTCTCGGTATAGGACGGTGGACAGTAGACTTTCTGTTTGCCGTCAGACGCTATGATGTTGAGGGGGTTCTCGCATGTCTCATGGATGCAAGAGCCCCCGAGACCGTACTTGATCAGGCAGAGGAACTCATGCTCTCCTGTGACTATAACTGTGGATTTACTTATTCCGACCGGAGAAGACGAAGGGCTGTAGTGCTCATTGGTCCTGCGACTTCCGGTGGCGAGTTCCTGGACACTCTTGTCCATGAGATACGGCATCTGGCAGATTCCATAGCGAAGTCACTGGATGTCTCTCTGGATTCCGAAAGGCCTGCCTATATCTCTGGAGATGCCGCCAGGGCATTGGCTGAGGTTATATGTGAACTCGGATGCAGATAGTGTATATATCTAAAAGAGTTACCAACTGTAAGTGAAATATTTCTAAGTGAAAAACCGATGAGACATATAGATAAATTTGTGAAAACGATTATTGTGGCTATGCAACGTATCATTCATAGTGTCTGGAGCAAGTTCCTGGACATCATTCATTATCCAGCCGGATGGTTCGCGGGCTTCGGTCTGTTCCTGGCTGATGCCGTGACTGGCGGGAAACTCATTGTCTATACAGTCGTCGTGGCGTCGGTCATCGATCTCGTCTGTGGAATAGCGGTAAGCAGGAAGAAAAAGAAGTTCACCCTCTCTGAATTGATACGCCAGACGGTGGAGAAGCTCGCGATCTACGGAACGGTGCTCCTGGCATTCCTGTGTCTGGACAAGGTGCTTGCTTCTGAGACTACTCTTGACATAGCTCTCACCTCAGGACTGGTGGGGGCGGTGATTACCCTGGCAGAGGTGTGGTCTTTTTCCGCATCCCTGCTTATTCTTTTCCCGAAGAACGCGTTCCTGCGGTTGATGCAGAAGGCATTGACCGGTGAGATAGCCCGGAAACTGGGATGTGACGAGGACGAGGTGAACAAGATCCTGAACTCCTATCGCAAGGACAAGCCTGCCCGTAACGCGAAGGGACAGTTCATAGCTAAAAACTGATATGGCAGATTTCAAGTACTTCACCCTCAAGGAGCTCTGCGCTTCCGACGTGGCGACAAAGAAGAAGATCGACAACTTCCCTTCATTCACTATCGTCGAGCATCTGACGGAGCTTACAAAAAATATCCTGGAACCGCTCCGCATTGCCTGGGGCAGTTCCATCAAGGTTACTTCCGGATACCGGTGTGACGCGCTGAACAAGGCTGTAGGCGGAGTGTCAACCTCTGCTCATCGTCTCGGATACGCTGTCGACCTTCAGCCCGGTAACGGGAAGATAGATGAATTCGGAAAGTTCGTCCGTGACTGGCTCGTGAAGAACCGCATTAAGTTCGACCAGGTCCTGTTCGAGACCAGTGGGAAGGTGAAGTGGGTTCATATCGGATTGTATTCATCAACAGGATCTCAGAGATGCGAAACGAAGAACCTGATAGTGAAATGATGTATTACGTAGTCACGAGCGGCGGGTATCGTATGGGCCCTTATGACTCCTATACCTTCGCCTGGTACGCCGGACTCGAGAACTTTGGATTAGGAGGATGGAAAGTATCGGAAATAAAGGGAGACCGGGGAGACTAGTTCTATTACTGTGTATCTATATTTCGTTTCTATTGGGGCTCCCCGGCTGCTCCCCAAAGGTCATTGAGAAGACCAGGACCAAATATGTGTATCGTGACGTACATCATCGCGACACCACGATACAGCACGATTCGGTCTATATCCGTGAGTACATGAAGGGAGATACCGTCCATCACTACGAATACCGTGATCGCTATGTCTACCGTGACCGCTGGCGTGACAGTATTCAGAAGACCGAAGTTCATGACACGACTACGGTGGAGAAACTCGTTGAGAAGAAACTGTCTCCGATTCAGAAAGCGAAGATCAACTCCTTCTGGTGGCTCGTCTTGGGACTCTCCGGCTGTCTTATATGGATATTCCGCAAGCCCATTATCGCCCTGGTAAAATGCATCGTACTATGAGCAAGTATCACAACAAACCCGTCTGGCATGACGGAATTAAGTTCGCTTCTGGTAAAGAAGGTGATTATTATCTGTATCTGAAACAGTTGCAAGAGAACGGCGTCATCTCGAGTCTCCAGACGCAAGTGCCTTATGAAGTGATACCTCCTGTCTATGTCGAGGAGATTAAGCATCTCAAGACGAAAGACAAGACAGTAAAGCGATGCATTCAGCGTGCGACTAACTATCTCGCTGATTTTGTGTACGTTGTGACGGCTACCGGCGAGAAAGAGGTAGTGGACGTAAAGGGAAAGACGGCTCCGCTGACGGAAGGATTCCGTCTGAAGCAGAAGCTGATGCTCTACCGTCACGGAATAACTGTGAAGATTGTACGACTGTAACAAATCCATTTCGGATAAATAAATTTCTTACTTACCGCCAAGTGAATCACTTACGGCGGTAAGTTGCGTCATACAATTAAATACATTTGTGCAAACCAATAGGAGAAAAAATGGAAGGTATTAGTTTTGACATCAGCGGAATCCTCTCAGAGGAGGAAGCTAACAAGCTCTTTGAAGAACAGGGAGCACAGGCTCCTGAGGAGCCCGAAGTTCCCGAAGAGGAAACACAGGAAAATGAACCCGCCGAGGAAGAGGAGCCCGCTGAGGGTAAGTCTCCGGAGAAAGTAGGCGAGGAAGAGGAAACCGAGAAAAATGCCATCACCCCGAAGGGCGAGGGTTCTTCTCCATTCTACGCTTCCATGGCCAACGCTTTGAAGGAGGATGGCATCTTTCCCGATTTCACGGATGAAGAGCTCGACGTGAAGACGCCGGAAGACTTCGCGGAATTGTTCGAGAAGGCGATCTCCGCAAGGCTAGACGAGCGTCAGAGGCGTATCGACGAAGCTCTCGGCAATGGTGTTCAGCCTGACACGGTCAGGATGTATGAGCAGACCCTGCAGTATCTGGGCTCGATCAACGAGGAAGTTCTCTCTTCTGAAGGAGAAGAAGGGGAGAACCTTCGCAGACAGCTCATCTACAACGACCTCATCAACAGAGGCTATTCGCAGGAGAAGGCTCAGAAGGAACTGGAGAAGTCCTTCCGTTCCGGATCCGACATCGAGGACGCGAAGGACGCGCTCGATGCTCTCGGGAAATTCTACCGGAGCGGCTACGCCAAGATCCAGGAGGACGCCAAGAAGCAGGCCGAAGCCGTTCGTGAGAACCAGAAGAAGCAGTCCGAGGAATTCCGTAAGATGATCCTGGAGGACGACCTTAAGTTAGGAGAGACGAAGCTTGACAAGCGTACGCGCCAGAGGGTGTTCGACGCGGTGTCCAAGCCGGTCTACAAAGACCCCGATACCGGGAAGCTCCTGACTGCGGTGCAGAAGTTCCAGAAGGAGAATCCGCTCGAGTTCCTGAAGCAGCTCGGCATGTGGTTCGTACTTACCGACAGCGGTAAGAACACAGACGGTTTCACGAAACAGCAGCTGAGAGAGGAGAAGAACAAAGGCATCCGGGAGCTGGAGAGAAAGATCAACAGCACCGCACTCACTTCCGAAGGTTCCCTCAGATACTCTTCCGGCGAGAAGGCAGACGCGGATCCGCTTCTGTCCGACGGCTGGAAGGTTGGATGGAATTAACAGGACTGTATTCGTTGAATACTTTTGTTTAACCAATAAATTTAAAAGACTATGCCAGCACGCATTAACAATCAGATGGTTGGTGTCACCGCTTGGCGTGGAACCGTTACCAAAGACAATCACATCTACGGTCTGTTCCGCTCCAATCCGCAAATGGCCAGCGATGTCATGATCGAGCTCATGAGCAGCATGCATCGTCCTACCCTGGACACTTACCTCTCCCGTGAGGTTCCGGTCCGTGAGTACGAAGATGATTCCGAGCTGTTCTGGGACATCGTCACCTCCTCCCGTCGGAACATTCCCCTCGTGGAGGCCCGTCGCTGCGACGGCACGCCGGTGACCGCCTCCGATGCCACGAACGTGGGCGTCGGCTTCGAGCCGTTCTATCTCGTGTTCCCTACCGACTGGTTCGCCCTCGGCGAAGTCCTCTGGGGTGAGAAGAACGAAATCTATCCCGTCATCGTGAAGGAAGCGGGCAAGGCCGAAGGTACCAACACCGTGTACCTCGTCGAGCCCTTCGGCGCCAACGGCGTCAACGGTATTCCCCCGGAGGAGCTTGTCACCGGCAAGCGCTTCAGCTGGGCGTACGCTCCTATCGAGGACAACTTCTCCCGTAAGGTCGGTGACGTCCGTTTCTCCAGCCCCATCACCATGCGCTCCGACTGGATGCGAGTCCGTCTGCAGCACAAGGTCGGTGGTCGCGAGATCGGCAAGCGTCTCGCCGCCAACATCCCCGTCTCCCGCGAAGTGAACGGCAAGACCGAGACTGCCATCGCCACCAGATGGATGCTCGCCGTCACGTGGAAGATCGAGGAGACCTGGAGCGAGTACAAGAACAACGCTCTCGACCGTGGTGTCAGCACCAAGATGGAGAACGGCGAGTACTCCAACTTCGGTCTGTCCGGTCTGCCTAACCGTCAGGGTTCCGGCTTCCGCGAGCAGCAGGCTGCGGGTCACATGCAGTACTACACCAAGTTCACCATGGGCCTGATCGACGACGCCCTCTATGCCGTCTCCGCCGGTAAGCTCGACTTCAGCAAGCGTAAGTTCGTCGTTCGCACCGGCGAGCGCGGCGCTATCCTGTTCTCTCAGGCTGCCAAGAACGAGATGTCCGGATGGCTTCCCATCCTGAACGGCGGCTGGGGCAATGTCCCGTACATGACCAAGGGCCCGAACACCGAGTACACCAAGAACGGTGTCACCGTCGCCAACCCTCAGGTCACGAAGTGGATCGCCGCCAACGGCGTCGAGGTCACCCTCATGATTGACGCCAGCAAGGACGACGTCCAGACCAACAAGATCATGCACCCGATGGGCGGTCCCGCCGAGTCCTATCGTTTCGACATTTTCTATGCCGCCGACGAGGAGCAGCCGAACGTCCAGAAGTGTACCGTGAAGAGCGAGCCCGAACGCCGCGGCTACCAGTGGGGTCCGTTCTTCAATCCGTTCACGGGCGAGGCCAACAACAGCTCCGCTTCCTACGACGAGGATTCCGCGGTGGTCCACTACAAGGCTACCCTCGGCATCGTCGTCTACGATCCGACCCGTTGCATCTCCCTCATCCCCGCTATCCTTCAGGCTTAATCCAGTAAAACAAGGAGAAGATAATCATGGAAAAGAAAGCTGAAACAAGAAAACAGAATGACGCAGTGAGCACAGGTCCCGTCAACCCCTTGAGAAAGGAACGCATCTACGTGAGGTTCGTACCGCACGAGTCAGGCTATGTCGGCAGCAACAAGGCCCATGTCCTCTACGGAGGCAAGGCTGACGGCGCCACCGACACCTTCGTCGTGCCGGTTCTCCGCTCCACCGGGAAGTACAAGAACATCCTGACGAACGCGGAGAAGGACTTCCTCGAGCAGATGCTCGGACTGGACTACAACGCTCTCTCGGTGTACAGGACCGAGAACAACTACTGGGACGACTTCAAGGTGACCCTGACCAAGGAAGGAATCCATCTGGATCTGTCGGATCCGGAGGACTACATCCGGTACAAGGTCCTTCTGGCCAACTCTGAGCTTGTCGCTCCCTCCGTCCAGGAGAGACTCGACAGGCCCAAGGCTACCTACCTGTACGAGCTCGTCCGCGAGACCGAGGAGACCAGCATCGAGAACGCCAAGATGAACGCCACGATGCAGAGCTACAAGGAGTTCGGAAAGATCGACAACGACTTCGACACCATGCGTGTCCTGGTCGAACTGCTCGATGCACGTCCGTATTCCCCGAACGAGAAGCCGGAATTCTTCCGGGCCCGCATCAACACGCTCATCCAGAAGGACGCCAAGACGTTCCTCTCCGCGGTCACCGATCCGCTCCTGCACACCAAGGTCATTCTTCGCAGAGCCACCGAACTGGGCAAGATAGCCAAGCGCGGCGATTACTACTACCTGTCTTCCGACGGTTCCCCGTTGTGCGAGACCGGCGAGAATCCCACGCTTTCAGTCGCCGCCCGGTTCATCAACAGTCCTGCCCACCAGGACATCAAGTTCCTTCTCGAAAGTGAAGTAGACAAGAACCGATGAAAAATGAAAACGAATGGTCGCTTGAGTTCGACCTCCTGTATCAGAACATAACGAGCAATCAGGCTCCCGGTCATAACGAGTACGAGAAGTCCGTCATCCTTACCCGTGCGGAACAGGCTGTCGTCGTGATGCTGTACAAGGGGTCCCTGGGCAAGTCGTTCGAGGAGACGGAGGAGCTGACTCATTATCTCGACTCCCTCGTCTGCCAGTACGACGCTTCGTCCCCGGTCTCAGGCGTACCGCACATCGTTTCCGGTTCTACGGTCTTTGAACTTCCTGACGACATGCTCTTCCGTACCCTGGAGATCTGCAAGATCAACAGGGACGGCTGTGGTCCTGTTGATGCTGTCGTCGTGCCGGTCACCCAGGATGAGTTCTGGAGAACCAGCAGGAATCCGTTCAAGAAGCAGAACGGCAACCGCGTACTGCGTCTCTCGTTCGGTTCCTCCGAAGAGTTCTCCGACGGGCTCTATAATTCCCAGTATTCCGAACTGATCAGCGACTACCCTATCGAGTCCTACACGGTCCGGTACCTGAGGAAGCCGGAGCCCATCATCCTCGTTGACCTGGAAGACGGTCTCAGCATCGACGGCGAGACGAAGGCAAGGACATGCAAGCTGCCAGAGGCCCTGCACCAGACAATCTTGACTGAAGCCGTAAAAGCGG